>VOFI01000187.1_pt1 | contig 150000 bp, 219 predicted proteins | sample 5384131 | NCBI WGS metagenome assembly VOFI01 (sample SAMN12384728, study PRJNA508395) | human gut metagenome | isolation source: healthy gut H | host: Homo sapiens | reverse complement strand
TTCTTTTTTGCAAATCGATATATTTGCATTAACAATGTAAGCTGTCTTTGGGGTGATAATGCAGCTTCTGGTTCGTCAAAAAAAGATACAAGCCATTTGAATGCAAATTATTCTGTGCTAATGCAAGAAAACTTTCTCCATGTGACTTTTCATGGTATTTAGCGGAAGGGTGCTTTGAATCTGCATATTCTTCTTCCTGCGTTGCAACATTATAAAAACTTTCAGCTCTAAGAAAATATCCCCACTTTTCCTTACGATAACCTTTTGAAATTCTTATTGCATCACATAGTTCTGAATGTGTATCATGAGTAGAAAAAATATAATTCTTTGTTCCGCCCTAGTTCCCTGATACTATATACCAATGAATCATTTGACATTTCTTTTTTCTTCAGTTGCTTTAATAATTCCTGATCTGTCTCATCAAGTTTTGAACTCCCGGAAAGAAATGCTGAAACATACTCATATTCAGAGATTTTCCAAAACGTCTTGGACGTGTAAAAACATTTACTTCTGCCCATTGTATAAGTAACTGTTCAATCAATCTTGTCTTATCTACATAATAAAAATCTTCCTGTCGAATCTCTTCAAAATCTTCAATTTCAATCGGAAGCTTTCTTAATTCTGTCATTTGCATCCCCTTTCAACTAAAACAGGATTCATGCTATCGTTGTTTTTAATGATAGCATGAATCCTGTTTTCTGCCAAGTAAGGAAACCAATCAGGAAAAACAAACCCTGTCCCTATTTGGCTCTTTCTGTTCTATCAATATATTCCTCAAAATCGGCAAAAACTGATCACTCGACATCTCTCTGGTCTTTTCTGGAAAATTTGATATTTAAAACTGTTTCATAGTTTATACACTGCCTCCCTTTGCTATTCGTTTGTTTATTGTTTTTCTACAGCGACTATAACATTTAAGAAGGTACAATTATTGTAATTTTATTTTTGTATTTAATGCTAAATTGAATAAAGTAAAAATTTTGCCAAATCACTTGTAATATGATGTGCTTAAATAGCCGCGACTCCTTCCGGTAGAAGGGAGGTGAAATCTGTGGATGTTCTAATTTCTTTTATTGTCTCCGTAATGGCAGGTATTGTTAGCTACTTTATTTGCAAATGGTTGGAAAGAGACGATTAGCGGCACCAGCCTAAAGGTATAAGCCACCTTACATAACGGAATAGAAAAAGCTCAGAGGTCACGACTCTGAGCTTTTTCTTTTTCCTGCAGAAGTTTGATCTGTAGAAATCTAATTTCTTTTATTAGCTATTATCAGAATATGCCATACAAGCTAAAAAGTCAACTTGAAAATATAAATTTTTTAAAGTTTTCTTTATTCCTCCACTTCAATATGATACTCTCCATCCCCCGGAAAATAACATTTCGATAAATACCTTCTGAATCTCACATCCCTGTTTGGTTCATTTTAAAAGCGTAGTCCTTATCCACTCATCCGCCAACTCCGTCCACTGTTTTACTTCTTCATTTGCCCATGCTTCATCAGCAAGTGACAATCCGTGTTTTCCTTTTGAAAATACATGGAACGCATACGGAATCTTTTTTCTCCTGTAATGCCTGTGCAAATAAAAATGAATTCTGAACCGGAACCAGTTCATCTATCGCCGTCTGCCACAAAAAACATGGCGGCATATCTTCTGTCACTTGTTTTTCCAGAGACATATATTCCAGTTCTTCCTCAGAAGCATCGGCTCCCAAAAGTGCTGTAAAGGAACCTCTATGTGCACAATCACCTGATAGGAAAGAATGACTGCATTTGGTTTTGCAGATGCAGTCTGATATCCCATCTCATAAAACTTCTTTGCTACGATCTCACCTTCAGATGGAGAAACTACTGCATATTCCCCCGGTACAATCAGGATACATGGTCGTGCTTTTTTCAACTTCATGAAAATAAAGTTTCATGTTTGGGACAAAACCGCATGCTGCTACATAATTGTATTCTGATTCAGTGCATTCACTACTGCCTCATACATCGGTTTTGCCTGTGGTGCAGCTCCCAAAAGTTCTGCGAGTGTCATTCCATAAGCGAACTGGATCATCGGACCTTCCAGCATTCCCGGTGCCATCTGGTTGAACATCTCAACTGCAAGTGGTTCTGCAACGATTTCGCCAAGTGTGCTGTCCATACTGAATCTCTCTACAGCAAGACTTGTCTCTGTATCATATTCATAATTATATACACCGGAACCAACTTCGTGTACTTCCTCTTTTTTCCGGAAGAACGATCACAGCTGTTGTATTGGCCGGAACTTCTACATGCACATGAATTTTTCCATTCTTGCAGGATGTGTTTGCCACGATTTTTCCGTATACGGATTCAAACTCTGTGCCACACTCTTCAATACCTTTTACAAACATTGGTTTTACCTCGAATTTCTTATATCCCGGCTCTAACTGAGATAATCCGGCAACTTTGCGGTACATCCAGTCACCTACAGAACCATAAGCATAATGGTTCAAAGAGTTCATTCCTGATTCATCAAATGTTCCATCCGGTTTGATGGAATTCCAACGCTCCCAGATTGTTGTTGCTCCCATATTGACTGCATAGAGCCATGACGGATAATCTTCTTTCATAAAGAGCGTTGCCGCCATCTCATGTGCTCCATTTTCAGAAAGTGTATGGCAGATATATGGTGTTCCAACGAATCCTGTAGCTAAATGATTTTTTGTGATTTCCTATATTTGTAAGCAGAGTATTCAAAATGCGTTTTCTGTCTTTTTTCTCTTGCAAGATTAAAATACAGGGAAATGATAGCACCTGTCTGTGTCTCACTTACGATACGTCCTGTCTCTGTGTAATATTCTCTCTGGAATGCATCCAAAGTTGTTTCATAAAGATTCGCATACTTTTTCGCTTCTTCGTCTTTTCCAAGCACCTCTGCTGTTTTCTTTACAAGCTCTGTGACATACAAATAGTACGCATTTGCGATCATATATTTGTCTGTTGCTCCGGTTCTGTCTGCGCTCTCTTCTTTGTCCAGTGCAAGCCAGTCTCCGTACTGGAATCCACTCTGCCAGAGACCATTCTCTTCACAGTTGTTCTTGATGTAATCTACCCACTCATGCATACATTTCCAGTTTTCTTCCAGAATACCTTTATCGCCATAAATCTGATAAACAACCCAAGGAACAATAACTGCTACATCACTCCATGCGGAGGAACTGTAAGATCCCAGAATATCCGGCACAACATGTGGCACACCTTTTTCCAGAGAAGATTCTGCTGCAACATCACGCATCCATTTTTTGTAAAATAATGCAGTATTTCTGTTAAATGCTGCCGTCCAGGAAAAATACCTGTGCATCTCCTGTCCATCCAAGGCGCTCATCTCTCTGCGGACAATCTGTCGGGATGTCAAGGAAGTTATCTCTCTGACTCCATGTAATATTTTTCTGTAACTGATTTACTTTCTGATTCGAGCAAGTAAAATCACCTGTCTTTTCCATATCAGAATGTGTCACACAGGCAATAAACTGATCTGCTGTAAATTCTTCCATTCCTTCCACACAGATATAACGGAATCCGTGGAATGTGAAATGCGGACGGAATATCTGCTCTTCTCCGTTGCAGATAAATGTATCAATTGATTTTGCCTGACGAAGTGTCTCCGGATAGAAATTTCCATCTTTGTCGAGAACCTCTGCGTGACGGATCACAATTTTCTGACCTTTCTCGCCTTTCACATGAGCCTCAACAACACCTGTAACGATCTGTCCAAAATCAACGAGTTTTTCACCTTTTGGTGTAACGATCAGCTCTTTACCCACAATTTTCTCTGTGATACGGACAGGTTCATTCTCCTGTGCTGTTAATACTGCTTTGTCAAAATCTTTAACAACAACATTTCCTTCTGTGATTTCCGGTGCATCTGTATCGATTGTCTCACCCATGTAAATTTCACTGTAACGGATTTCCCCAGTCTTTACAGACCATGTTTCATCGGTAGCGATTACATCTTTGTTTCCATCTTCATATTCAACATGAAGCTCTGCAAATACTCCTGCCTGTGTGCCATAACGATTTGGTTCACAGGTGAATCCTAGGATCCCCTTATACCAGCCGTTTCCAACTGTAATCGCAATTTCATTTTCTGCTGTAAGCTGCTCTGTCACATCATAAATCTGATACTGCAGTCTGTTGTAATAGCTTGTCCATCCCGGTGCCATACGGTAATCACCGACTGTCTGTCCATTCAGTGTCACTTCATATACACCATGTGCAGTTGCATACAGACGGGCTTTCTTTACCTTTTTTATCAATTGCAAATGTTTTTCCAAATACCGGGCATGCTGTCTCTTCTTCAGGGAAATCACTTGTGATCATCTTTGCGATAAACTCTGTATTGTTAAAAATTCCTGTCTCAAATGTTCCTTCAATTGCTTCTACATTTCCATGGTTATCTGCCACAGATACCTCTACTTTATAAAAGCATTTCATCTGCCAGTTTTTCTCCTTCATAAGAAATCAAAACGGACTGATCTGATGCTTTTTTTCCACTGTTCCAGACAACGTTACCCTTCTCATCTGTTACATTAATTTCATATACTGTCTGGATTGTATTCTGCTCTTCGGACTCTATTTTCCATGAAAATCTTGGTGCCTTGTCTGTCAGTCCGATTGGATTTTCTCTGTATTCTGTTCTAAGATCATATAATTTCATCTATAATTCCTCCATCTTTATATCCTCAAAAAGTCCTTTAGCCAAAAAAGGGACAGAAACTTGGTGTCAGCTCCGTCCCCTCATACTACTATCTGCTATTTATTATCTATTTTGCTTCTTTTCTCTTCTGCAGTTCAGCTACGATTTCAGGATATCTCTTCTCAAGGTCATTCTTCAAAAAGAAGGATAAACATGATTACGAAAAGTGCAAGTGGAATGTAGATACCGAATGTGAAGATTGCTGTATCTACTGATGCCGGCTGAGCTGCAAGTGCTGCATTGTATCCAGCTGCTGCCAAAAGCCATCCGATCAGAGATGCTCCAATACCGGATCCGATCTTCATTCCGAAAGAGTTCGCACTATTTGTCATACCTACGATACGTTTTCCGAACTTATAATCATTGTACTCAACACAGTTATTTACCATTGCTCCAAACAGACACATCAGAGGAATGTTAGCAAATGTTGCTACTGCTCCACCTACAACACATGTCATAAGGCTGTATGGTGTAAATACTCTCACCAGACAGGCTACTGCTCCCATCGCACAGGAAATCATACAAGTTTTTGTCATACCTAACTTAGATGCCATCGGTCCTGTCAGGATGAATCCGAGGAATGTAGGAATCAGTCCGACTGCTCCGAGAAGTGCTACGATGTTATCATTTCCAAGAATATATTTTGCATAATAGGTACCACCAGATGCACTTAAGCTGTAAGAAATATTCATCAAGAACTGAAGTGCAAGCATGATCACCCAGTATTTATTTTTGAAAAGAATTTTGATTCCTTCTACAAATGGTACATTCTCATCTTCACTTTTTTCTGCAATCTGCACATTTTCTTTTGATGTTTTATAAAGAATAAGCAATGACAGCAGGGAAATTAAACTAAAGACAACCGCCACTTTAATCCATGCACTCTGTGTGCCACCAAGCATATTCGTAATAGGAATTAAAAGGATTGCAATTACCATTCCGGCAATGTATCCAAATGCTGCACGGAAGATTCCCATTTTACCACGTTCTTCAGAACTTTCCGTACGGATCGCCATTAAAGCACTGTAAGGAATTGCCACTGCTGTGTATACAATTGCTGTAATCAGTACGTTCGTGATCAGTACATATGCTGCCTGTAATCCACTTCCCATATTTTTTAGGTACGGTAAACAATAAAACGATAGATACGAATGCCGGAATTGCCATTCTTGCAAACCAAGGACGACATTTTCCCTTTGGTGATTTGCCATTATCCATGATTTTTCCCATTGCAAGGTCTGAAAATGCATCAAAAATCTTTGCGATCAGAAGCATCGTTGCAACCATTCCTGCTGCCAGTCCAACCTTCTCTGTATAGAAGTAAGTCAACTGTCCAACCAGACAGCTCATAATATTCAGCGGTAACTGTCCGAGACCATCACCAAGATAATCTGTAAGTCTCATTGATTTCTGAACTCCCATTGAGTCCGGGCCAAGTTCTTTTTTGTTTTAGCCATTTTTTGTCCCTCTCTTATTTTTTCCTTATCCCGTTATTCTCAGCTTACTGTGAATAACAACTCTTTGTTACAATCTCATCCTATAATTGATTCAACGCATTTACCATTTGCTCAAGCATCTCTCTCTTAATTCCCGGAACAAAGCTTAGAAGCTGACGAAGCGGCATACCTTCCATCATCGCTGCCATCATTTCCTGATTCACAACTCCTGACTGATCATTTTCATTTGCTTCTGCCATATCCATTGCCGCATCATTCTGTGCCATTCCTTGCATAAATGGTGCCATTACAGTCTGTGCTTTTGGATCACGCATCAGTTCACCAAGGCAAGTATTTAAGGAATATGTTTTTTTGGAAGTTCTTTTGTAGGATGTACTGTGATTTCTTCCCCTACACACATCTGATCTGCATTTTCACCGATCATCACTTTATAAGTTCCTTCCTCTGCATACCAGTCATGGATCAATGTATTCCAGTAAGCAAAGGCTCTCTCATCCAGTGTAAATGTGACTGTCTTCTCTTCTCCTGCTTCTAAGAAAATCTTTTCGAATCCTCTCAGTTCTCTGACTGGACGGACAACTTCTGTCTCAGGTGCTTCTACATAAAGCTGAACGACTGTCTTACCTGCACGATCTCCGGTATTCTTTACTTTAACACTTACTTCTACAGTATCTTTGTCAGACATTTCTTTCTTGTCAACCTGAAGATTACTGTACTCAAATGTCGTATAAGACAAACCATATCCAAATGGGAACGCTGTCTCCATTTTTCTGGATGTATAATAACGATATCCTACAAACACGCCTTCCTGATACTTTGCGTTATCATATCCTTTTCCATAAGTTAGATAGCAAGGTGTATCTTCCAGACGAAGTGGAAATGTTTCTGCCAGACGTCCACAAGGATTTTTTCTTCCTGCAAGTACTTCAGCAACAGCCTTTCCGACTGCCTCGCCTCCAAGATAAGCTTCTAAGATACCTTCCACCTGATCTTTCCAAGGCATAACAACTGCAGAACCGTTGTGAAGAACAACGACTACATGCTTCTGTACTTCAAGCACTTTTTTCTACAAGCTCGTTCTGACAATTTGGAAGGTTCATATGCTTTCTGTCATATCCTTCTGATTCAAAGGTATCCGGAAGTCCGAGGAAAAGAACTGCCACATCCGCTTCGTTTGCTACCTTTACAGCCTCATTCTGAAGCTCTTCGATCACTGCATCTTTCTCATCCTGATATCCTTCTGCAAAAGTTACATTTGCAAGCTCTGGAATTTTTTTGCAGCTTCCAGTGCAGATTCCACCTTCCAACTGTTGATATGAGAACTTCCGCCGCCCTGATATCTTGGTGTCTTTGCGTATTTTCCGATAAACGCAATCTTCTTATCAGAAGTTAATGGAAGGATTTCATTTTCATTTTTTAATAATACCATACATTCTGCTTCGATTTCAGCTGCTGCTGCGTGATCTTTTTCATAATCAAATACAGCATCTGTGTCGCGGTTCTCTGCATAACGGAAAATCACATCAAGAACTCTCTCGCAAGCCTGATTAACAACGCTTTCGTCGAGTTTTCCTTCCTGAACTGCCTTCACGATCAGTCGGTCATTCTCATAATCTCCGGTGGCATCTCAAGGTCAAGCCCTGCTGCAAGTGAAGATACTCTGTCATTTACTGCACCCCAGTCTGAAACAACATATCCGTCAAATCCCCATTCTTCTCTTAGGATCTCTGTCAGATACTCTTTTTTGTCTCCTACAAATTCACCATTAATACGGTTGTAGGAACTCATAACTGTCCATGGTTTTGCTTTCTTTACTGCGCCCTCGAAGGATGCAAGATAGATTTCTCTCAGGGTTCTTTCATCCATATCAGATGAGTTTGTCATACGGCGTTTTTCCTGATTGTTTGCAACGAAATGCTTTGCACTTGTTCCAACATTCTTGCTCTGGACTCCTTTGATCAGTGCTGCTGCCATCTCTGTGGATACGAGTGGATCCTCTGAATAATATTCAAAGTTTCTTCCACAAAGTGGAGAACGTTTGATGTTCATTGCAGGTCCGAGGATTGTACTGACATCCATTGCCTGACATTCCTGACCGAGCAGTTCTCCCTGTTTGCGAATCAGCTCACGGTCAAAACTGGATGCTGTCGCACATCCTGCCGGGAGCAGATTGCCTTCTCACTCTCGTTGATTCCAAGATGGTCAGCTCCCTGTGCCTGCTTTCTCAGTCCATGCGGTCCGTCTGTTACCATAACGGATGGAATTCCAAGACGTTCCACTCCTTTCAGATGCCAGAAGTCTGCTCCGGAACACATTCCGGCTTTTTCTTCCAGTGTCATCTGTGAAATCAGACTCTGAATCTTCTCTTTCTCCATGCTATTACCTCCATTTTTTATGATTTCTTACTTCTTGCTTGTTCTATCGGTTTTTCATCATGGCTTTATAATAACTGGAAAACGGTCGTATTTATTTCATTTTTAAACTTTTATTTATATATTTATACTTTTATTATCTATTTTTCTATTGACTTGGAAAATATTTTCGATTACGCTGATAGAATGTAACGTACATACCATTTTCACACATAGAACAGAGGCAGAAACTTATGGAAAAAATATATTCCCTGATTAATTTCATAAAAAGCTTATTACCCAGACTCGAATATCCCCATGTATCTTTTTTCGGATGAAAAATGTATTTTCTGCATGCCGGAGCAAAACGAACTGACTCATCCTCCATTCCAATATCTTCGGGAACTTTTTTCCGGTTCTGACCGTATCACTTACTGTACGACTGAATATGGAATCATGTTTTGCTCTCTTAGATTAAATCACTGGAAAAACAGTTACATTGTTTTTGGTCCGATCACAACTGTACCTTATTCTGATTCCGACTTGCAACATTTATACAAAGACTACATGGTATCAAACGACAGCCGCCTTGATTTCAATTCCTTTCTTCGTCAGATTCCATGTCTATCCTTGCCTTCTCTGTTGAAAAAAATGTATCTTTTTAAATTATTGTCTGCACGAAGAAACCATTTCACTCGACCAACTTACTTCTGTTGGACAGACATTTTCTAAAAATGATGTTATGAACAATGCCTCTCTTCTTTTGGAAGAAACCTACCAAAAGAAAGAAAATGAGCAACATAACCAGAATTCTTGAGGAACAGCTTCTAAGGCTTGTCCGCACCGGTGACTGCGAAGGATTCAAAAGATTTGCATATAATGAAAGTAACTTTCATATCGGCGTCACAGGTTCGACTGCTCTGCGTCAGTTAAAGAATAATATTATCATCACAACGACCTTATGTACCCGTGCTGCGATTGATGGAGGACTGGATTATGACACTGCATATCAGCTCTCTGATTATTTCATCCAGTCTTCTGAACGACTGACAAGTGCGGACCGGTTAACTGATCTTCTCGGAAAAGTCAGTTATACTTTTGCAGAAAAGGTGGCACAATCAAAAACGCCCATCTCAACAGACGAGCGCATGCAGAAAGCAATTCGTTATATTCAGCAGAACGTGAATCAGCACCTCACCGTTGGAGATGTTGCTGATTACGTCGGATTCAGCAAATCCTACTTCTCTGCCTATTTTAAAAAACACTTGGATTCTCTGTCAGTGCATTTATCCTACGTTGCAAACTGGAAGAAGGCAGAGAATTACTGCAGTATACAGATAAATCTATCAGTACGATCAGCGAATTTCTGTGCTTTTCCAGCCAGAGTCATTTTCATACTGCATTCAAAAACAATTTGGGATAACACCGTCAGAATACAGAAAGCAGCAGAATGATTGATCCTGCTGCTTTCTCTGTATCATACGGTACGATAACCGTTTCCTTATTCATTTCCCTCAACCATATCAAGGTAATCACCTTTATCAATATGCATCATGGATACCTGATTCTGATGTCTTCTGAATCCATAGACACAGTCTACATTTCGAATCAACGACTGCAGACGTTCATCCGGTACACATACGATCAGCTGAAGCTCCAGCTCTCTCGCATAATGCAGACATACTTCGCTTCGCTCCTTATCCATCTTGGAAAATGCTTCATCAAGAAGCACCAGACGGATCTTAGAATCGCGGTTTGTCTGCTGCATATAAAGCATTGCAAATCCAGCCAGAAGTGCCACATATTTCGGATTCTGTCCTTCTCCTCCGGAATCACGCCCTGCCATGTCATCGACCGCATTTTTGCGGATATTTCCATTCTCATCTTCCACCTTTTCATACATACTGAAGGTCAGATAATTCCGGTAATCCACGTACTGCTCCATCTGCTGACGATACTGGCTTAAGGATCTTGCATCTTCCTCCTTAGGAGGCATGAACTTCTCAGTCAGACGCTTGATATCTTCTTCATGCTTCTGATAGAACTCATCCTCACCAAGACTTAACTGACCTTCAAATCCGTAGTCATCGAACACTTTACTGTCTAGTTCAGGTGCTGTAAGCATCTCATAGAACTGTCCGTTTTCATTCTGAGCCGGTATGATATCAATCTGGTAAATACTATCTGAGAACTTGATCTTCGCAAGCAGACGGTTGATCTCTTTTTTTTATGTCTGTAAGCTGCCTTGATTTCACCATGAATGGAAGCAATCACATTTTCACGCAATGTATAGTAAACCAGATTATACTGCTTATCGAATTCTTCCTTATACTTCGGTTCAAAATCTTTCCTACACTGATTCAGCACTTTGTCATACACATCATTTTCATGTTCTATTCCTGTAAAACCATAGGCCGGATAAGCATTATTGAACTTATTTCTGCTTCTTTGCAATTCTTCTCTCTCCGTCTCTTCCAATGATTCCAAAGCATCTTTTTCTTTTGTCTTATCTCTCTTATAAGCTGCTTCACTCTGTACTTTTAACGCATCTGTTACTTCACTCTGAAGCTGTTCGTTGACAACAAATCCCTCTGTCAGGAAGTTTATCTTTTCTGAAAATGATTTGATATTGCTCTCGATTTGTCCCTGTGTCTTCGCATACTGTACTACTTCACTTTGAATGCTATCAAGAATCTCTGCATTTTTCTTAAGCAACTCCAGTAATTCCTGCTTTTTTTCTTCTTCAGTTCGACTGTCCGGTCGCCTCGTTTCAATTCTTCTACTTCCAGACGTAACTTTTCCTGTTTTTCATAATAACCCTGCAACTGTTCTGCTGCTTTTTGAAAGATGCATAATCTGTTCTGTGCTCTGGTTCAGACACTCGAATTTCTGTGCTGCACGCAGTGCCATCTCAACACGGCAGTCCTCTTCCACTTCTTTTTTCAGCTTCGCAGCCTCTTCTTCCAGCTCAAGAAGCTTCGCCTTTGACACTTTCGTTCCGATGCAGGCATATTTCTCATAATCATTCTTTCTCAAATGTCTGAAAATGTAATTGCTGTAGGAATAACAGTCCTTTGTGACACCATCTCTCGTCTCATGAAGTTCTTCCACCGTCTCACATTTCTTAATGCGGCCTAAGTATCGCTTCAGACAAGTATCTATATAAGCTTCCTCTGCGCGCACACACTCGTACAGTGTATTCTCATCTGCCTTCGGCTTGTCTCTCACGATTGCCGCAGTATCCATGAGTTCGACATCCTCGATCCCCTTCACCTGCTTCATTTTGCGAAATGCTTTCGCAGCATCCAACGTATACTCCGGCGCTGTCACAAGACTATGCTTCACGCGTCCCATACGGCCTTCGATTGCATTTTTCCACTCTTCATCCGTGATATCAAACAAGTCCGCAAAGATATTTACATGGATCGTTCTTCCATACTGAGTACTAAGTATATTCTGTAATTCCTGTCTTGCACGCTTCAATTCCGCACGATATGGTTTTCTGTCATTTTTGAGGTCTTCTACCATCTCCCGCTTCTCTTGAAGTTCTTTCTGATTCTCACGAATTCTTTTCGCGAACATCGCCTAATTCTGTATTGATGTTGTCGAGTGCATCACTTAAATATTGCTTTAGCTTTTCAATCGAATCTTCACTCACAACACCCTCTCGGATATCATCAATTCTATGCAGCGCCTGATTGCTCACATAAGCACTGACTTCATCGTCTTCCTCCCAGGCTGAAAGACCTTTTACAATATCTCTCCATTGTTCTGAATTCGTCGCCAGAAGCTGAATGGTATTCTCAATCTCCTTTAACTCCTTCTCCTTCTGACCATAATCACTGGCTTTGAGTTCTGCTTCAACTTCTACCTGTTCTTTCGTATAAGCATCTTTCTCTGCCAAATAAGATTTTCTCTTTTCTTCTTTTTCCTCGATCTTCTTGAGAATATCCTGCAGATCATCCTCTTTCGATTGCAAATGTGCCTTACAATTTTCTATTTCAATATATTTTAAAATCTGTTCCACATAGATCTTATCAGCTCTTGCTTTCTGCAAGGCTAGATTATGCTGACTAATCTCGTCAAGCATTTTAATTCTCTGCTCCAGATCTTCTACGCGTTCCTTGATCTCACGGTAAGCGCCAAGCTGATCACTGATTGTTGCAACTGTGTCTTCCTTTGCTCTTTGGGAACATATAATCTTTGATAAACTGTCCCGTTCCGTTCGTCATACGAAGTGCAATCGCGCTTTTCTCCATTGTCATCATACGGCCCGGCTCTACATAACCAAAGATTGCATCATAAACCGTTTTCAAATACGCTTCTTTTGATGGATATACACGGTTCACATCTCCGCGACCTCTGTTGTCAGCCGATTCTATCCTTGCTTCTACCAATTTTTTAAGTTTCGCGATTGTATACGGGACACCTTCTTCTGTCAAATATTCATCCTCCGGAATCTTTCCGGAATGACTGAAGAAACAATATTTCCTGATGTCTGTATCTGCCTTTCCAACCTCAAATGCCACACCGATACAAGTGTGTGTATTCTTCCCGGTGTCCTTGATCTCCAATACAATCTGTGAACAGAAATCCTGATTCTCTCTGTTGAATGAACCATCCTTCTGTGCTCCTCTAAGATAACTTAGAACACTACGCCTGTTCTTTGCGTCATCCGCCGCTTTATTTAAAAATGTGGAAGAGATACTTCCATATAAAACAACCTGGATTGCATCCATAACTGTTGATTTTCCAGAGCCACTCTTACCACTGAACAGATTCACATACTCATGGAACTCCATCACTTTGTGACTGATACCGCCCCAGTTATTCATTAGCATTCTAGTAAATATTTTCTTCGACTGTTTCTCTTTCATCTTCCACACCTCCCTCTGCTTCTTCCTGGATTTCCTGTTCAGAAACTTCTTCTGTAATCTCTTCCTCTGCGTACTGATCTTCCTGATATTCTTTGATCAACGCAGTAATATCCATACTTCCACAATATAGATTGATCGTGCTGTAGATATAAATCGGAGTCTCATCCTCAACATTCTGGATTGCTCCCGGCACTTCAATGATCTGATGCTTACTCATCACATATAAAGCTTCTTTCCACTCACCCATCGTAAGCTTATAATTAATCAGATTCGTATTCTTTTCCATATTCACGAATCTCCGCCAGATTCGTCACTGTAGCTTTCAAGCCTTCTCCTAAAATCTTATCTCTGTAAATTAATTTAACAAGTAAGATTACTTTTGTAACGGTGGCATTTATCTTTTCCTAGCGCGATTCCATCTCCATGTAAACGGTAAATGTGTTCCTGTGGGTCATGCACTAATTCACAGCTTAAAACAGACAGATAGTCTTCAATAAACTTTCTGTGTCTTGTACAGATCTCATAATGCAGATTGTCTCTTGGGACAAGTGTTACAGGATCATATTTCATCTGTAAAATACATGTCTGTCTGAATAATGCAGCAATTGTTTTCTTCAGATTCTCCGCCTCTGTCACAGACAATTCTTCCATATAATTAACCATCTGATTCTACTCCCTCTATCGTAAGTTTTGAAAATCGGAAACCAGCCTCATTCTCCATCTCCTGCGCCACTTCAATCTGTGCCTTACTGTCCGCAGATTCTGTTGCATGCTGCCATACCATAAATAACTTCTCCAAATCTTCTATTGATTTTACAGTATCTTTTGTCACTGTGAATTTTCCATTCTGTTCATTTTTCTTTCGGAAATCTCTGATCTCTTTCTGCGTATACAGTGGTTCCAGGACAAATTCTGTCATATTCTCTTCCTGTGATTTCTCAGGTGTTACCGCCTGTGGAGTGAACTTTTCCTTCTGATTTTCACGTCTTTGATACAGACTCTTCTCTGTCATAATCTTATATGGCTCCGAAAACCTAAGTTTTGAAGACAACTTATCCAGAATCTCTTCCGACTTGCCACTTTCATTGATCAGATTAATCAGTGCGACTGTCTGATCTTCTTCCATTACACCTTCCATCATAATGTACCGGATTCTTGCTGCGGCACGACTTGCAAATACTGTCTTTTGTTCAATCAGCTTATTATATCTTCGCTCAATCGCATCAAACTCTCTCGAAATCTTATAGAGCATATCTGTCGCCTCTTCACAGATCTCAATCATTCTTCGCAGACGATAAGATTTCCTCGTATTTTCCTCTTCGCTTAAGAGTTCTGTTTCAAATGAGTATTTTCTTGCTTCTGTCTTTTTCCAGATTTTCTTCGATCAACTCTTTTACAGCTTCTTTGTATCGATAAAAGCTGTCTGTTGTAGTCAATATCGCATATTTTTTTGCTATCACTGTTATTGATCTCTTTCACAAGTACTTCTTGGATTTCTCGGAAACTTCTCTGCTTTGACAGTTCATCGAAATATCCTCGCATTCCCTCCTGCATGTTCGCGAGCATCTGCAGAAGTGCTCTTGATGTATGAAGCGCACTTTTTAAAATCTCATTATTCTTCTCTTTGTCTAAGCTGTAGGTATAGAGATGACTGTATACCGTAAGCACACTCTCTCGTTCCTTACCGTCATTTTCACTGTATAATTTCTGAAATAATTCTACAAACAGCTGGCTGTATTCCGGAAATGAAACGACATAACTATTCAACGTTTCATCATAATCCCTTCTAAGCCATCCCCAGTCTTCAAAATGCTTCAGACTGACTGATGCCATGTTGGCTCTGGTGATCAGTTCTCCTTCCTCATCGACTCTTGCCTCACTCCAGTCCAGTGCCATCTTCGCCAGTCGTTCATTCATGATCATCTGACACTCTCGTTCCGTAAGCCCGAGAAGAGAATAAGACTGACTGCTCTCCTCATAAAGCGCTACCAGAAACTGCATATAGAATTCCATATATTTACTTCCAAATATTTTATATAGATCCTTTGGAACTTTTTCGACCAGTTTCATGTTTTTTCTTATGTCTCCTTTTTATTCCTATTAAAGTTTCTTTTACATCTTTTTCATTTCTTATAACATCTTCTCTGCTTCAAAAACTGAGAAAAATGTGCAATGACCGGACATTTTCCCTTCTTTGTCTGAAGCCACTCGATCTCATTCACATTTTCCTTCGGCCGATACAAGATCACCGGCATTCCTATATTCTGTGCTCCTGTCACATCATGTGCGATGCTGTCTCCGATAAAGATACTTTCTTCCACCATCACGCCTGCTTTTTCAACACAGAGATCAAAAAGTTTTCGATGCGGTTTTTCCTCGCCAGCCTCTTCACTTGTCACAATTCCATCAATATACTTACCTAATCCAAGCTTTAATATCTTCCGATATTGGACGTCTGAAGTCATCTTGGATCCTATACCGATATAAATGCCTCGCTGTTTCAATTCTTTCATCAACTCTTCAATTCCAGGAGATGGAATAATCTGATCGATCAATGTATCCCAGTACAGATTATACATCTCATACGCATATGGGAAAACTGGCTTTCCAAGTGTCTCCAGCATACACTGAAATCTCACCAGGCGATTATGGTTCACCGCATAATCTCTTCCGGCTCTGTCATCTGCCTTCACCCTTGCCTCGGCAACATATTTCTCCAAGTCTTCTTTTTGCTATGCCTAAGTTCTCATATGCCCATTCTTTCATCACCGGCATCGTATTATTATGCGCTCCAATATAATCATAAATGGTGTCATCTATATCAAAAAATACTGCTTTTGTCATCCCAATGTCTCCTGTTTTTTGCTACTGTCTTGATTGATGTTTTACAGCTTCTGTGCCTTACATTCAAGAATGCCCCGGCATTCTTGCTGCGAGATGCGCGTCATGCAAAGCATGACATACTTCTTTTGCGCATCTCTGCAATCCTGCCGGAGGCTATATCAGATGGGAGTCATCTCACATCTGATATACCCTGGCACATTTTGCCTCATTTCATTATAACATGTTTTCATCAAAGAAAAAGAGTTTCGCAAATGACTTTTCCTCTCCATCTGCGAAACTCTTAATATTGATCATCAGCTCTTACTCTGACTTTTCTTCTGCCACCGTTTCTTGTGACTTTATTTCTGTTGCCTGTGTTTCCGGCTCTTTTTCTGTTTCCGGTTCTTTCACTGTTTCTGGCTCTGCTGCTTGTGTCTCTGTCGGCTTCATCAGGATTCTTCCGGACTCCTGCTCTTCTTTCTTTTCTCCATCTGCTTCTTCCGGTTCAGGGATTCCCTTCACTTCACGGAAGATCTTCATGAATTCCTTACCTGTGATCGTCTCTTTCTCGATCAGGAAGGCTGCAATCTTATCAAGAGCATCTCTGTTCGCACTCAAGAGGCGTTTTGCTTCTTCATAGGAAGCTTTGAGCATCTTCATGATCTCTACATCGATCTCCGCTGCTGTCGCTTCTCCACAGTTACGAACTGCACGACCGTCTAAGTAACGGCTCTGAACAGATTCAAGTCCCATCAGACCAAAGCGCTCTGACATACCATACTGTGTGATCATTGCTCTGGCGATCTTCGTTGCCTGCTCGATATCGTTCGATGCACCTGTCGTAACAGTGTCAAATACAATCTCTTCTGCTGCACGTCCACCGAGTGCAACAACGATCATTGCTTCAAGTTCTTTCTTCGTATTTAAGAACTTCTCTTCCTCCGGTGTCTGCATTACATAACCGAGTGCTCCCATTGTTCTAGGAACGATTGTGATCTTCTGTACCGGCTCGGTGTTCTTCTGAAGTGCTGTGACAAGCGCATGTCCGACTTCATGGTAAGATACAATCTTGCGCTCTTCCTGATTCATCACACGGTCTTTCTTTTCTTTACCTACCAGCACAACTTCCACTGCTTCAAAGAGGTCTTTCTGGCTGACAACCTGTCTGCCATGCTTAACTGCAGTGATTGCAGCCTCATTGATCATATTGGCAAGATCTGATCCAACTGCTCCTGAAGTTGCAAGCGCGATTTCTTCCAGATTGACTGTCTCATCCATCTTAACATCCTTCGCATGAACCTTAAGAATCTCGACACGACCTTTCAGATCCGGCTTATCTACTATGATACGGCGATCAAAACGTCCCGGTCTTAACAGCGCCGGATCAAGTACCTCCGGACGGTTTGTTGCTGCAAGAACAAGTAGTCCCTTATTCGTATCGAATCCATCCATCTCTGCAAGAAGCTGGTTTAATGTCTGCTCACGCTCGTCATTACCGCCACCGCCAAGTGCGCTGTCACGGCTCTTACCGATTGCATCGATCTCATCGATAAATACGATACATGGAGCCATCTGCTGTGCCTGTTTGAACAGGTCACGCACACGGGAAGCACCTACACCGACATACATCTCTACGAATGCAGATCCTGACAAAGAGAAGAACGGAACCTTCGCCTCTCCTGCAACTGCTTTCGCAAGAAGTGTCTTACCTGTTCCCGGAGGTCCTACAAGAAGTGCTCCTTCGGAAGCTTCGCTCCGATACCTGTATATTTTCCAGATTATGCAGGAAATCAACAACTTCCTGTAAGGACTCCTTCGCTTCATCTTCACCTGCAACATCTAAGAATGTCACACCTGTCTGCTTCTCCATATACATCTTGGCATTGCTCTTGCCGATTCCCATCATGCCGCCGCCCTTAGACATCTTCTTCATAAGGAAATTAAACATGAATACAAGAAGTACGATCGGAAGGATCACTGTGATGAAGATATCCATGATCAGTGAACTTGCCGTATCCGGAATCTGGGATTTAAACTCTACCCCTGCCTTATCTAAACGCTTTACAAGTGTGTCATCTGATACATTTCCTGTGTAATAATCCGGTTCCTTGCTCTGAGCTACCCTGCATCTGACTGATCTGGCCAAGCAGACTGTCCATAACATTTTCCTGATCTTCGCTTTCCTTAGAATCTGAACTATCACTCTGGTCTGCAGAAGCTTTCTCATTATCCTTTACTTCTGTAAGTTTTCCCTCTGCCTTTTCCTTTCTGGCGTCATCTGTCAAAACGATATTAATCCTTGAATTGGTAAATGTGACAGACTCTACTTTTCCATTATCAACTAATTTCAGAAATTTATCATAGCTGATCTCAGAAGCGCTTCCGCCCTGCATCATAGAATATAGGCCCATAACAACAAAAAAGTAACCAACAAGGTAGTGAACAAAATAATTCCCCAACCCTGTCGGTTCTTGTTCGGGCCTTTGTTTTTATTGTTATTCTCCATTTTTTTCCTCCAAAACTTAAATAGTGGTTATTTTCCAGCAAATCTTTTACCTTATTTGTAAAAAAACAACTACTTCCTACCATTATAAATAGTGGTTTTCCATAAATCAATAAAAGATTATGAAAATATTGTAAAAACGTGCCGTTTCATAGTATACTAGAAAAGTAATGCCTGTTTATAACAGATTTATCTGTTAATAATAGTAATAACAGTTCGGCAAAATTTATAGTAAGGAAGATAAAACGATGAAAATTGGATTTGATAATGACAAATATCTGAAAATGCAGTCCGAACATATCCGCGAGCGTATCGGAAAATTCGGTGGAAAGCTCTATCTTGAATTCGGTGGAAAGCTTTTTGATGACTATCATGCTTCCCGTGTACTTCCGGGATTTGAACCTGACAGCAAGCTGCGTCTCTTAAAGGAGCTCAGCGACCAGGCTGAGATCGTCTTTGCAATCAGTGCAAAAGACATTGAAAAGAATAAGATTCGTGGGGATCTTGGTATCACTTATGATTCAGACGTAATCCGCCTGATCGGTACTTACCGTGAGCAGGGACTTTTCGTTGGAAGTGTAGTAATCACGCAGTTCTCCGGACAGGAAAGTGCACTTCTGTTCAAGAACCGTCTTGAGAACCTTGGAATCTCTGTATACATTCATTACAACATTCCGGGATATCCGTCCAACATTCCACTGATCGTCAGTGAGAATGGTTACGGAAAGAAACGATTATATCGAGACTTCACATCCGCTTGTTATTGTAACAGCTCCGGGACCTGGAAGTGGAAAGATGGCTGTCTGCCTGTCTCAGTTATATCAGGAACACCAGCGCGGAATCGAAGCCGGATATGCGAAGTTCGAGACATTCCCTATCTGGAATCTGCCGCTGAAGCACCCGGTAAACCTCGCTTATGAGGCTGCTACAGCTGACCTTAACGATGTAAATATGATCGACCCATATCATCTTGAAGCTTATGGTGTAACAACTGTAAACTACAACCGTGACGTAGAGATCTTCCCTGTTTTAAATACAATCTTCGAGAAGATCTACGGTTCCAGCCCATACAAATCACCTACAGACATGGGAGTGAACATGGCCGGAAACTGTATCTGTGATGATGAAGCATGCCGCGAAGCTTCCCGCCAGGAGATCATCCGACGCTACTATGCAGCACTCAATGCGCTTCTGAAAGGTGATGCTTCTGAGAAAAAGAAGCTGAGAAGATCGAGCTTCTTATGAATATGGAAGGAATCACTGTTTCTGACCGAAAAGTTGCTGTCAAAGGCACTGGAGCGTGCTCAGCAGACAGGCGGACCTGCTGCCGCACTGGAGCTTGAAGATGGACGCATCATCACCGGAAAAACTTCCAACCTGCTCGGTGCGAGCGCTGCCCTTCTTGTAAACGTACTGAAGGAACTTGCCGGCATCGACCACAATGTCCATATCATCTCTCCGGAAGCAATTGAACCGATTCCAGAAATTGAAAGTGGATTACCTGAACAGCAAGAATCCTCGTCTTCACACAGACGAGATCCTGATTGCACTTTCCGCAAGTGCTGCTGTCAATCCGATCGCTGAGCTTGCACTCTCCCAGCTTCCAAAACTGAAAGGATGCCAGGCTCATACTTCCGTAATGCTTTCAAGTGTTGATATCAAGACATTTAAAAAACTTGGTGTACAGCTCACAAGTGAAGCTGTGAACGAACGTCAGATTTTAAGCTAAAGACAAATCCTTACCAATACAGAAAGATATCACAAAAACCTCTCTGCGGTTTCAGGTATAACCACCTGCTGTCTGAGAGGTTTTTTTCTGCATTCTCCCATTTTACAAAGCTTTTTCGCCTTCCTTCTTTACATTACTTCGTCAAAATCACTTCATCCCATCTTTTTTTATGTTTTTATCAAAAAGTATTGTAATTTTTTTCTGAATAGGTGTATACTTGGAAAGTATTTTTTTTGATAACAACTATTCACGGAGGAGGAAAGACACTATGGCAGTAAAGTACGTATTTGTTACAGGCGGAGTTGTATCCGGTCTTGGAAAAGGAATTACAGCTGCATCTTTGGGACGACTTTTGAAAGCGCGTGGTTACACTGTAACTATGCAGAAGTTCGACCCGTATATCAATATTGACCCAGGAACCATGAACCCGATACAGCACGGAGAAGTTTTTGTTACAGATGATGGTGCAGAAACTGACCTTGACCTTGGTCATTACGAAAGATTTATCGATGAAAGCCTGACAAAGAATTCCAATGTTACAACAGGAAAGATCTATTGGTCCGTTCTTCAGAAAGAACGCCGCGGAGATTTCGGTGGACATACTGTACAGGTTATCCCACATATTACAAATGAGATCAAGAGCCGTTTCTACCGTAATCCGGCTGTAACAGATACACAGATTGCAATCATTGAGGTCGGCGGAACTGTCGGCGATATCGAAAGCCAGCCTTTCCTTGAATCCATCCGTCAGTTTCAGCATGAACGCGGAGCAGAAAATGTTATCCTGATCCATGTTACGCTGATTCCTTATTTAAAGCATCTCAGGAAATGAAGACAAAACCGACACAGGCAAGTGTAAAAAGAACTGCAGGGAATGGGAATCCAGCCGGATATCATTGTCTGCCGTTCCGAATATCCACTGGATGATGCAATGAAAAACAAAATTTCTTTGTTCTGTAATCTCCCGGCTGACCATGTACTTCAGAACCTGGACGTAGAATATCTCTACGAGGCACCACTTGCCATGGAAAAAGAACATCTGGCACAGGTTGTATGTGAGTCTCTGCATCTTGACTGCCCGGAACCGGATCTTACAGACTGGACTGAGATGGTTGAAAACCTTCGTCATCCAACACAGGAAGTGACTGTAGCACTGGTTGGAAAATATATCCAGCTTCATGACGCATACATCAGTGTTGTAGAAGCGTTAAAGCACGGCGGAATTTACACACACACAACAGTAAATATCAAATGGATCGATTCCGAAACTGTAACAGAAGAAAATGCTGAAGAACTCTTCTCTGACGTAAGCGGTATTCTTGTTCCTGGTGGATTTGGCCATCGTGGTGTAGAAGGTAAGATCACAGCGATCAAATACGCCCGTACACACAACGTTCCGTTCCTTGGTCTCTGCCTTGGTATGCAGCTGTCTATCGTTGAATTTGCAAGAAATGTCATCGGTTACAAAGACGCACACAGCATGGAACTCAATCCAGATACAACTCATCCGGTCATCCACATCATGTCCGATCAGATTGGTATTGAAGATATTGGCGGTACTTTAAGACTTGGTTCTTATCCATGTGTACTTAAAGACAACTCCCTTGCTTATAAACTGTATGGAAAGAAAGAGATTGAAGAGCGTCATCGTCATCGTTATGAAGTAAACAATGACTACCGTGAAGTTCTTGAAGAAAACGGAATGTCCCTTTGCGGACTTTCACCGGACAGCCGTATTGTAGAGATGGTTGAGATTCCTTCTCATCCATGGTTTATCGCAACTCAGGCGCATCCGGAGCTGAAATCCAGACCAAACAGACCGCATCCACTGTTCAAGGGATTCGTTGAAGCTGCACTGGAGAATCAGAAAGAGAAAATAAATAAAATTTTAAAAGTCACACTCTAAAGTGGACTCAAAAAAGGATTTGATCGTATCTGGCAAAACCCAGATGAATCAAATCCTTTTTCTATCTGACGACAGGTTCTTAAATTCCTGTCCTTCACTTATTATCAGCAGATTTCTTTTTCTCTGCTCTTTTTCATGATCAGCTCTTCAATCTTCCATCCTGCCCAGCCCGAGAATAGTCCGACAATCAATCCGCCGAGAACGTCGGTCGGATAATGTACCCCTACATATAATCTCGATAATGCGATCAAAGTAGCCAATACCATTGCTGCGATTCTCCACTTCTTTGGAAACACTTCCTTGCACTTGTAGATTGCAAATGCTGATGCAAAGGATGCACATGTATGACCGGAAGGGAAAGAAAAATCCTTCTGTTTCTCAATCATAAGTTCTAATTCCTGTATCACTTCATACGGCCTTACTCTGGCAACCACATTCTTTATCGCCACATTTGTGATCAGTGTTCCTATAATAGTGCCAGTGCTGATGCAAGCCCGGCCTTCCTTGTCTTCTTAGGAATCAGTAGAACAATCGTTAGAAGAATCCAGAAGATTCCAAAATCTCCAAGATGCGTGATCCCTTTCCAGAACCAGTCCATCCAGTCATGACGGATATATTCTTGAATAAAAAAAGCAGAATGTTCTGATCTAATTGTAAAATAGTGTCCATTTCCTTTTTCTTCACCTCTTTCAAATCATTTTCCCAGAACGGTTTCTTTCAAAAAAACAATTCCTTCACTACAGATTCATATACTACACATTTCTCACATTTCTTAATCTTCTTGAAATACTTCCTTCCATCTGTAAAGATGGGATGAAGATAGAACCACATTTCTTTCATCTTATAGAGAATCGTCCGGTCTCCTGACATTTCTTCACAATATGCCGCATAGAGAACATCATGGAATTTCTTTAGCTCTTCTATCGTTGCGGCACTTCCGCCTTTTAGCTTTCTTCCAAGTGCCGGATCGGCCAGCACGCCGCGCCCCATCATCACAGTATCTGTCTGTGGAAATCTTATTTTCAACTGTTCCATGTCCTCCACAGAACAGATATCCCCATTATAGCAAAGCGGATGTTCGCTATGTTCCACTGCCCATGCATATGTATCAAGCTTTGGTGTTTTTATAGAACTCCTTCTGCACACGCGGATGAATGATCAGCTCCTTCAGCGGATATTTATTATAGATAGGAAGGATTGTCTCAAACTCCTCCGGATCTTCCATTCCGATTCTTGTTTTGATTGAGATTTCCAGATTACATTTCTCAAAAACCGCATCCAGAAATCGATCCAGCTTCTGTGGCTCATCCAAAAATCCCGCTCCTCTTCCCTTCGTCACAACAGTTCGAGACGGGCATCCAAGATTCAGGTTCACTTCTTTATATCCGTAATCTCCAAGTTTCTGAGCTGTGCACAAGAAATCTTCCACGTTATTCGTAAGAATCTGCGGCACTGCATACATTCCCTGTATGCTCCGGCATCACATCCTTCTTCTCTCTTGTGCTGAAATGTCCTTTCTGATTCGGACTGATAAACGGAATAAAATACTTATCGAATCCGTCAAAGCACTGATGTAATGCATTTCTATAAATATGTCCTGTGATCCCCTCCAATGGGGCAAGATATAAATTCATTGATCATTCTCCTGACTTTTTCCACTTCTTTGCATTGTTTTTAACAGTAATAACATTTTTATCATACCCCGACTTTCTTGTCAAGAATATTTACTTATGCTAAACTAATGTATATAAGAAAAAATACGAAGGAGGATTTATTTGTTTATGAATACACTAAAAAAATTCATCCACTACTACGGTCCGTATAAGGCGGTCTTTTTTTATTGACCTGATCTGTGCAGCCGTTATCAGTCTGGTAGATCTTGCTTATCCGCAGATTCTACGAAGTGCGACCAAGACACTTTTTACTCAGGATAAAGCAATTATCCTTCAGGCGCTTCCGTGGATTGCGTATCGGACTCTTTATGATGTATGTCATCCAAAGCTTCTGCAAATATTATGTCAGCTGTCAGGGACATATCATGGGCGCTAAGATGGAGCGGGATATGCGTCAGGAACTCTTCGAACACTATGAAGAGCTGTCTTTTTCCTATTACAGCAGGAATAATTCCGGTCAGATGATGAGCAAGCTGGTCAGTGACCTTTTTGACATTTCCGAGTTTGCACATCATGGCCCGGAGAACTTATTTATCTCATTAGTTAAGATCGTCGGATCCTTTATTTTCCTTTTCTTAATTAATAAGAAGCTGGCTCTTCCGCTGATCGTACTTGTGATCTTGATGTTCCTCTTCTCTTTCCGACAGAATCAGAAGATGCAGCGCACCTTTATGGAAAACAGAAAAAATCGGTGATGTCAATGCGAGCCTTCAAGATACTTTATCCGGGATCCGCGTTGTCCAGTCTTTTACAAATGAAGAGATCGAAAAGGAAAAATTCCAGAAGAGCAATCACGCCTTCCTTGTCTCCAAGAAAGACAATTACAGATGCATGGGCGAATTCATGAGCTCCAATCTTTTCTTCCAGGGCATGATGTACCTGGTAACTCTTGTTTACGGCGGCTATCTGATTGCCAACAATGAAATGTCAGCTGCTGATCTTGCGATGTATGCTCTTTATATCGGCATCTTTATCAGCCCCATCCAGATCCTGGTGGAACTTGTGGAAATGATGCAAAAGGGTCTTTCCGGTTTCCGCCGTTTCCTGGATGTGATGGAAACAGAACCTGAGATTCAGGATGCACCGGATGCAGTAGAACTCAAAGATGTGAAAGGCCGTGTCTGCTACGAAGATGTCTCCTTCCATTACAGCGACGATGAAACGACTGTTCTCTCTCACGTATCGATCGAGATTCCTGCTGGGAAGTCAGTTGCATTGGTCGGTCCATCCGGCGGTGGAAAGACAACAATCTGTTCCCTGTTGCCTCGCTTCTACGACGTAACTGGCGGACGCGTCACAGTAGACGGACAGGATATCCGCTCTCTTACATTGAAGAGTCTTAGAAGCCAGATCGGTGTCGTTCAGCAGGATGTCTACCTCTTCTCCGGTTCCATCCGCGACAACATTGCCTATGGCAAGCCGGATGCGACAGAAGAAGAAATCATCGAAGCAGCAAAATGTGCGAACATCCATGACTTTATCATGGAACTGCCTGATCAGTACGATACATTCGTCGGCGAGCGCGGCGCAAGACTTTCCGGTGGTCAGAAACAGCGTATCTCGATTGCCCGTGTCTTCTTAAAGAATCCACCGATCCTGATCCTTGATGAAGCAACCAGTGCTCTTGATAACGAGAGTGAACGCTGGATCCAGCACAGTCTGGAAGAACTGTCCAAGAACAGAACGACCATCACAATCGCACACCGTCTGTCCACGATCAAAAAATGCAGATGAGATTATTGTTATTACAGAAAATGGTATCGCAGAGCGCGGAACACATGAAACTCTGCTTGAGAAAATGGTATTTATGCCGGATATTACAACATGGCATAAAATAAGAATCTCCCGTAGAAATCAGTATTTTCATACTTGAACTTCTTCGGGAGATTCTTATTTTGTTGTTTCGGGTAACTATTCTTACTCTTCTACTTCAATCTTACGGATTGTTTTCTTTGCAATCTCATCCTTGATTGCTTCGATGAATTCTCCAAGATCCTTAGAACCTTCATCTCCAAGATATCTGCTTCTTACAGATACTTTCTGCTCTTCCTCTTCCTTTGCTCCAACAATTAAGAGATATGGAACTCTGTTCAGACGTGCCTCACGGATCTTGTATCCCATCTTCTCGGAACGTCCGTCTACTGAACAACGGATATTAGCTTTTTTAAGCTGTGCTTCCACTTTCGCTGCATAATCATTGTATTTATCAGAAATCGGGATCACACGAACCTGCTCAGGGCAGAGCCATGTCGGAAACATTCCTGCGTATTTCTCAATGAGCCATGCCAGTGTTCTCTCATAGCATCCCATGGATGTACGATGAATGATGTATGGACGCTGTTTTTCACCGTTTTCATCGATATAATACATGTCGAACTGTTCAGCCAGAAGAGCATCCCACTGGATTGTGATCATTGTATCTTCTTTGCCATATACGTTCTTAGCATTGATGTCGACTTTTGGACCATAGAATGCAGCTTCTCCTACATCCTCTACGAATGGAATGTTGAGTTCCTGAAGCATTGTACGGATATGACCTTCTGTCTCTTCCCATACTTCCGGTGCTCCAATATATTTCTTGGTATCTGTTGGATCCCATTTGGAAAGATGATAGGTTACATCTTCCTCAACACCAAGTACCTGCAGACAGTACTGTGCAAGTGCGATACAGTCTTTAAATTCTTTTACCATCTGGTCAGGTCTTACGATCAGATGACCTTCGGAGATCGTGAACTGACGCACACGTGTCAGACCATGCATTTCCCCGGAATCCTCATTACGGAACAGAGTGGATGTTTCACCCTAACGGAGCGGCAGGTCACGGTAACTGTGCTGTTCTGCTTTGTATACATAGTACTGGAACGGGCATGTCATAGGACGGAGAGCATATACTTCTTTGTCTTTCTCCTCATCTCCTAAAACGAACATGCCCTCTTTGTAATGATCCCAGTGTCCGGAAATCTTGTAAAGGTCGCTCTTTGCCATAAGTGGTGTCTTTGTACGGATATATCCGCGTTTTGTTTCTTCGTCCTCAATCCAGCGCTGAAGCTCCTGCATCATAATAACACCGTTTGGCATGATAAGTGGAAGTCCCTGTCCGATTACATCTACAGTTGTAAAAATCTTCATCTCACGGCCAAGTTTGTTATGATCACGTTTCTTTGCTTCCTCTAACTGTGTCAGATGTTCTTTGAGTTCATCTTTTGTAGCATATGCTGTTCCGTAGATACGTGTCAGCATATGTTTGTTCTCATCACCTCTCCAGTAAGCTCCTGAAGATGATAACAGCTTGAATGCTTTGATTCCCTTTGTGCTCATCAGGTGCGGGCCTGCACATAAGTCAACCCAGTCTCCCTGAGAATAGAAGGAAATCTCTTCTCCTTCCGGAAGATCCTCGATAAGCTCAACCTTGTAAGGCTCATTTTTTTCTTTGAAAAATGCGATCGCATCCTCTCTTGATTTTGTAAATCTTTCGATCTTTGCGCCTTTTTTGATAATCTTCTTCATTTCTTTTTTCGATAGCGTCAAGGTCATCTCTTGAAAATGACTGACATTCGAAATCATAGTAAAATCCTGTATCAATAGAAGGTCCGATTGCAACCTTTGCCTCTGGGAAAAGTGTCTGAACTGCTTCTGCCATTACATGAGATGCTGTGTGACGAAGTACTGCCAGTCCCTTCTTATCTCTTGCTGTAAGGATATTGAGTTCACAGTCTTTCTCAAGAACTGTAAGAAGGTCTACAACCTCTCCATCTACTTCTCCTGCACAGGCTGCGCGTGCAAGTCCTTCACTGATGTCAAATGCAACGTCGATCACTGACTTTGCTTCTGAATATTCTTTTTTTTTGATCCATCTTTTAATGTAATAATCATTTTCGCTTCCTCCTATTTTCTTCAAGTAACTATGCATGCTTTCATTCGGGGATTCTATGGAAAAAAAAAAGACTCTATCTATCCCCTGCACTCACATGCAAGGGACGGATAAAGTCTGATTATCAATTACTTTACTATCCGCGGTTCCACCCTTTTTTGTTTTCAAGATCACAGCAAATGTACTGCTTTAAAACCACTTCATTCATGATTATAACGGAATCACCGGACCGGATTAGGGCCACTCAGAGGTAGTTTTCAACTGATTCCTGCTAAGATACTTCCAGCAAATGTATCTCTCTCTGTAACATTCCACATCCTACTCGTCTCGTCATCGTATTATCGGCTAAGAACTATGTTGCTTTATAATCCTTAACTTCTTCTGACCATCATTATAGCATTCAATCGAGGATTGTCAACGTTATTTTTACAGTTTTTCAGTTTTTTAGATGATCTTCTTTTTTCTTGAAGATCAAAATACAGATCACGATAATGACAATACTAAGTGCCATTACCGCCGGATATCCATTTTCAAGTCCAGGCATATCTTTGAAGTTCATTCCAAACCATCCGTGATCAATGTCAGTGGGAAGAAAATCGTAGAAATCACTGTTAAAAACTGCATGTTGTTATTCTGTCTATTATCAATCTGAGACTGGTAAGCCTCCTTTACCTGACGGGCATATTCCAACAGATGAGAAGTACGGCTCATCAGACGGTCTGCACGGTCAGTAAGTGTTCCGAAGTATTTCAATTGATCATTCAAAAACAATCCATTCTCGTTCTCTTCAAGCTCTTTTGTCAAGTCCATCATCTCATCATAATAGCTTCTCAGATTCAGAAGTTCCCTCCGGATCGGCATCAGTCGGTTCTGGATCGTATCTGTATGATCCTGGGACACATCCTCTTCCATCCGAAGAAGTCTACGCTCATAGGCCACAAGGATCTCCAGATCCCTACTCATGAATTCTGCTATGTAATTATAGAGGAATCTCTTTTCGTCTCACCCTGATGCATTCGTTTCCTCTTAATCCTACTAATAAGTCGCCCTGAAAATGTCTCGTCATCTACGATAACAACATTATTTTCATTTACAAACATGTACATTCGGTATCTGCTTCCTAATACATCAAGAAGCTTTGGAATGCAGAAAGTTCCTACCATACATTCCTGCTGATTCTCAATCTTACAGAATCCGATCTTCGCAATCTGGATCTCACTTTCATATATGATCCCTACTGTTGCCAATGTCTCCTCCGCATGATTGGAATCTGTGAGGAACACAGCAGGACACTTTTCTTTCTCCCATTCTTCCTGACTGATCTCTGTCAGACGTTCCCCGAATTTATAGATCATTCTATCACCTTATTTTCTGTCTGTTGTACAGCCGCCTCCAACTGATTACTACTGTTCACTGCTGCTTTCGCATAGGCTTCCTGATAAAGAAGTTCCTGTGAGTTAATTGGCTGTCCCTTACATTCTACCACAGAATAGGCTCCTTTTGCATCCTCCTTTCGCGCTTTTTGTTATCACTTAACATCAAATCAAAAGATCCTGCAGACGTTTCTTTAATCGTTCGGAATAAACTGGCGCTGCAACCTCTACACGCTTCACTGTATTTCGTGTCATGAAATCAGCAGATCCGATATAATACTGTGCCTCTTCTCCATTTCCGAAGATATAGATTCTGGAATGTTCCAGAATCTTCCGACAACACTGATCACATGAATATTCTCTGTCTCACCTTCCACACCTGGGATCAGACAGCAGATACCTCTGACGATCATGTCAATCTTCACACCAGCCTTAGACGCATCGATTAATTTATCAATGATACGCTTATCTGTCAGAGAATTCATTTTCAGGCCGATGTATGCAGTCTCTCCATTTTTCTGTTTCTGGATCTGTTCCTCGATTTTCTCGATCACTTTAGACTGAAGGCATTTTGGTGCAACGAGTAAATGTTCCATATCTTCAACTACTTCACCTTTAGCCAGTGCCTGGAAAACTCTTGCGGCATCCATTCCAATCTGCTCATTCGCTGTCATAAGAGAGAGGTCTGTATAAAGTCTTGCGGTCTTCTCGTTGTAGTTTCCTGTTCCGATCTGTGTGATGTACTGGATTCCATTTTCCCTCTGCGTGTGATCAGGCACAGCTTGAGTGTACTTTATAATGCTCCAGTCCGTAGATGATCTGGCATCCGGCCTCTTCGAGCATTCTGGACCAGCGGATATTATTCTCCTCATCAAAACGTGCACGAAGCTCTACGAGAACAACTACTTCTTTTCCATTCTCTGCCGCCTCGCAAAGTGCCTCGATGACCTTACTCTGTTTTGCCAGTCGGTACAATGTCATCTTAATGGAAATGACACTGTCATCCTCTGCTGCTTCTGTCAGCATTTTCAGGAAAGGTCTGATAGAATCATAGGATAGGATAACAGCTTGTCTTCCTGTGTGATCTGCTGTAAAATGCTCTGTCCATCCTTGAATTCCGGACTCTTCTGCGGCACGCGCTTTTCATAGAAGAGCTCTGTATTTCTGCGCAGAAGATCCTGAAGCTGGAACACGAAAGAAACATCCAGTGGTGCTTCACTACGGAATACTCTATCCGGAGTTACATCCGGTATCTGCACAATGCGTCTACAACAGTTTCATCCATCTCTCTGGAAAGATCAATACGCACCGGAGAGAGTTTCTTTCTCTGCTTCATCAGATCTTCCATAAACTCACGATAATCAAGATCCTCATCATAAGCCGCATCGGCATCGATATCCGCATTTCTTACGACCTTCAATAAAGATTTCCCCTTTACCTTGTATCCCTTAAAGACTTTGCCAATATAATGAAGAATCAGATCTTCAATGAGCATATATCTTCCTTTTCCACCGGGAAGTTCAACCATTCTTGTCAGCATATTGTTGGAGCATGGAATGATTCCGATTCTTTCCTTCTTATTTCTCGTCTCAAGAACAACGACTGCGTAAATTTCTCCATTTTTAAGAAAGGAAATGGTTGTCTCTTAGCCGACGATTGTCGGTGAACTTAAAGGCATGATCTCCTTCATAAAATACTTCTCAAGAAATTTTTTCTCCTCTGATTTTGCAGAAGCATGATTAATCAATGTAATTCCGTACTCTTCAATCTTCTTCATCAGCTTCTCATAAGCCTTATCTTTTCTCTGATTCAGCTTCTTAACTTCTTTAATGATTGCACGGATCTGTTCTGCTGAAGTCATCTTTGTCTTATTCTCTCTGATCTCTGTACTGATCAGCATCTGATCCTGAAGTGATCCGACACGCACACGGAAGAATTCATCCAGATTACTCTGATAGATTGACACAAATGTCATACGCTCGCACAGCGGTACTTCCGGGTTTTCTGCTTCCTCCAATACTCTTTCATTGAACTTCAACCAGGATAATTCACATACATTACTCATTTTAATTTTCTCCATCCTTTAACACATTTTGTTGCCATTTGCAATTAGCTTAAATTTACAGTCAAGGCGTTCTGCCGCTCTTCTGCACATGATCATACGCTCCAGAAAGATTTCAAAATAATCCATAACGGTGCAGATTTCATCATCTAGCTCCAGTTCCATCTGAATTTTCTTCTCTTTTTTGAATTGTCAACTTCGTTGACAGGGCTGCATAATTTACCCTGTCATGTATGTCAAATGTTGCCGGAACTGGATTCTGTACACGGTTTCGTCTTACATCTGTCTTATCTGCCAGTATCAGTGCAGCTGATACCGGATCCACAGCATCTCCGGTTGCCTCGTCATGGTGACCGATTGCTGTCATAATTACCAGAACATCTTTCAATGACATCTCTGTATCCTTTAATATCTGATATGTCAGCAGTGCACCGCTGTGTGCATGATCATGCCTGTTAATACTATTTCCGATGTCATGCATATAACCTGCGATTCTTGCAAGTTCAATCTTATGTTTTCCATATCCGAGCTCTGTCAGAATCTTGCCTGCAGTATCTGATACTTTTTGCGGCATGTTTTTGGAATGTTCTGTATATCCAAGCTCTTTTAAAGTAGCATTTCCCTGTTCGATCAACAGATTTATTTCTTCTATCTCCCGAATCTCTTTATATGTTGTTTTCAAAGTCTTTTTACTGCCTCCATTGCAAGTTCTGAACGTTCGCATTCTTCTGCTGTCATCGTCAGTTGCCAGCACAATGGACTTCCTTTCATATGTTCTGCCGCATAACTCAGACCATTGGTTCTCTCATCCAGGAACGGACGGTCTATCTGATTCGGATCTCCTAAAAGAATGATCTTCGTATCCTTTCCTGCTCTTGTGATAATGCCTTTGATCTGATCCGGCGTTGTATTCTGCGCTTCATCAATGATCAGATACGTCTTGACGATCGACCGGCCACGGATAAAATTTAGTGCCTCTGCCTGAATGAAACCTCTGGAATAAATTTCCTCCACTTTATCCCGCAATACCTCTTCGTCTTTATAACGCTCGTCCTCATTCGAATCAAGCAACTGCTCCAGGTTATCAAGGACCGGGCGCATCAACGGAGAAATCTTTTCCTGTTCATCTCCCGGAAGGAATCCGATTCCTTCGTCAAATTGCGCATTCGGTCTACAGACAAGAATCTTTCTGTATTCGCCTGTCGGATGATTCATCAATTTTTCCAGACCTACTGCAAGAGAATAAAATGTCTTGCTTGTTCCGGCCATTCCTTTGACAATAACAAGCGGTGCTTTCTCTGCTGGCTGCATCAAAGCTTCCTGTAAGAAATACTGTCCTGCATTTCTTGGAGAAATTCCATACGGAGAACTCTTTCTAAATTCCAGTTTCCGAAGGATTCCATGCTCCACTCTTCCAAGATGTGTCTTCTTTCTTGCCTGATCTGATTTAATGATCACGAACTGATTTTCCAAAAGATTAGGACAAAATGCTTTCTCATTCTCATCTAATTGATAAACTTCATCCGCCGGTATTCCCTTTTTCTTAAAATCCTTAAACAATTCATCCGGTGCATAAACTTCACATCTTCCGGTATACTGTCTGTCATGAGCTATCACCTGCTCGGAAATAAAATCTTCTGCACACAGATCCAACACCTGTGCTTTAATTCGAAGCAGGATATCTTTCGTCACAAGAACAACCTGTTCTTTTCTTGATTTCTTTAATCCAAGGCAAACCTTTAAGATTCTGTTATCTGCGACCTCCAGAGATAAATCTACCGGAAGTTCAACATCTACAAAATTCTTTTCAACCCAACAGATTCCTCCATTCTCAAGGGATACACCCTCCAGAAGATTCCCCTTCTGACGCAGTTCTTCAAGCAGACGGATACATTTTCTTGCATTGGCTCCTGTCTCGCCATCTGCTTTTTTCAAATGATCAAGTTCTTCCAATACAACCATCGGGAGAACGACCAGATTATCCTCAAAACTAAAAAGCGCATTTGGGGACTGAATCAGAACATTGGTATCCATCACATAAATTTTAATCATATAATAATGCCCTCTCTGAGTCTTTGTTGTCATCTTAAATACAAAGCTGACAACATTCTTTTCCATTTTTCTGTTCTATTTTACAAATGCTGCTTTACATTCTGATATGATTTATGTTAAATCCATGTAAAACAAATTTCTCTATTGCGCCTTTCTTACGCTTGTTTTCAGCTTCCTATAAACACAAAACACCTTGAAGAGATTTTTTTACTAATACCTCCTCAAGGTGTTTCGCAATATTAAACGATTATCTTTCATTCTTATTTTACATTCTCACCGCGCTCTTACACTTCCGGCAATTCTTTTTTACAAATTCCAGTAACTCTTCCATCGAGCCCTGATATTCGGAGTCGATCGGAAGGTTTTTCTTATTCTCCATCGTATCTGTGATAAGAAATACAGGAACTCCAAGCGCACGGATCGCAAGATCTTCCTCCACGTCATTTCCAACCATCAGACACTCTGACGGATCAAGCTCAAACTGTTCCAGAATTTGACGGAAATATTCCGGATTTGGCTTACAATATACATGATCTTCATAGGTTGTAATAATCTTAAAATCTTCCGGATCCAGTCCCGCCCAGTCGATACGATTCATTGTTGCACATCTTGGAAAGATCGGATTCGTTGCAAGATAAACTTCAATGCCTTTCTTCTTCGCCTCTTTTATAACCATATCTGAAAGTGGTGTCGGCTGTGTCGTGCACTTGGCCTGATTGAATTCATTCTCATAAAATGCATCTGCGATCGCTTCCGATTCTTCCACAGAAAGCGGCAGGAATTCATCAATATAACTCCAGAATGCCTCTCGGTTTGTTCTGGAACCATCATTTTTCACCATCGCCTCATAGCCTTTCCATACTGCACCAATGAATCCTTTTGGATCCATTTCCACGCCTTTCTTCAAATATGCCTTTGCAAGAAGCGGCATATAAAAACGGACAAATTCGTCCTGTACCATCGGTAAAAGTGTTCCGTCTAAGTCAAATAAAATATGTTTAATCGCCATCTTTTTCTCCTTCTTTCAATCTTTGTGCTCTTCTCTGATTGCTGATGACTCTTATAATGTCGGTCATAGAATAAGCCCTTTTTATCATAATAGTAACATTATACTCTCATATATTTCCTTCTATCAAGCAAATTATCATTCAGAACATACCACTTCATAAAAGTTTCACATTTCTTATTATCTATACTGCAGATACTCCAGAACCGCTTCACCGCCGGAGTTGCACCTTTTCTGTTACGCATGGCAAGTCCTATATTACGATACGCCGGGATCTCCAGTTCTCGTGTAACAATTCGATACGGAATCCGTTTCAAGATCAGTTCCGGCAAAACACTGATTCCAAGCCCGCTCTCAACCATCGCCATGATCGCGTAGTCATCCCATGTTGTGAAATGTACTTTCGGCTTTAAATTACTTCTTTCAAAGATCTCAGAAACTTCTGCCTTAGCACCTTCTCCAATAGCATAAACGGTTCCTCACAAAGCGCACTGACCGGAATCTTCTGAAGTTCTGTCAGCGGATGTCCTTCCGGAAGCACGACAAGCAGCCTGTCCTGCTCCAGGAAAATTGTATCCATCTCATCCCTTACCGGCAATCTTGTGAATCCACAGTCAATTCGCCCTTCCATGATCCATTCTTCAATATCCGTATAATCACCCAAAAGCATCTCGTAATCAATGTTTGGATAATTTTTCTGAAATTCCTTGATAATATTCGGCAGCCAATGTGTTGCTACGCTGGAAAATGTACCGATACGGATCAATCCTGACTTTAACCCTTGAAGCTCATCAACTTCCAATTGAAGTTTCTCGTATTCTCTGCAGACCCGTTCCGCATAAGGAAGTAACTTCATCCCGCTGCTTGTAAGCTTTACTCCTGACTTGCTTCGTTCAAGCAGAACTACCTTCCATTCCTTTTCCAGATCATTGATCATTCGGCTGATCCCGGACTGGGAATAACTCAACTGTTCCGCTGCCTTTGTAAAACTTCCACACTCTACTGTCTTAACAAATGCCATGTATTTCTGAATACTTCCATCCATGAATTTAACACTCCTTTCGCTTTACATTTTCCCATCTGTTTTCGCTACGAAAAATCTCTTCACTTACTTTGTATTTGATTTTGTCATGTAATCCATGAGAAACATTCGCTTTTGTAATTGATAACTGTATGATACTATAAAACAGTCAATGAGACAAGGCTGGTTGTTAACTGACATCCGGAAATTATTTTAAAAGATATTCAGCAAGGAGTTATGTATTATGGGACTTTATAATAATCGAATCGTAGTAAAAGTTGGAACATCTACACTTACCAATGGCGCCGGAAAGAGCTATCTTCGTACAACAGACCATCTTGCCTGTGTACTTTCTGATATCCAGAACATGGGATATGAAGTTGTACTCGTTTCCTCCGGAGCGATCGCAGTCGGAAGAAATAAACTGAACATGACTGCTAAACCAGACAGTATGCGTATGAAACAGGCTGCTGCTGCAGTTGGACAGTGTAGTCTGATGTATCTGTATGACAAGTTCTTCGGTGACTATGACAAGACAGTTGCCCAGATTCTGCTCAATGCAGATGATATTGAAGAAGAAGAAAAAAAAGGAAAATCTGATCAATACATTCAATGCGCTTCTCGAGATGGGTGTAATCCCGATTGTAAACGAAAATGACTCCGTAAGCTATAAAGAAATCGAATCCGAGGATCGTCTCTTCGGTGATAACGACATGCTCTCAGCAGTCGTTGCAGTACTCTGCCGCGCAAAGCATCTGGTCATTTTCTCCGACATTGATGGATTTTATGACCACGATCCAAGATTGTATCCAAATGCACAGCTAATCGATCAGATTGATACAATTGATGACAGCGTCTATGCTTTTAGCCGGTGGCGCAGGTTCCCGACGTGGAACAGGCGGAATGCGTACAAAACTTCAGGCCGCATCCCTTGCCACTTCCCAGGGGAACAAACACAATTGTTACAAACGGAAAGCGTCCGGAAGTCCTTTATGATATTGTAAAAGGCGGAAGAGCCGGCACATTATTCCCGGGAAAAATCTGATTCTTTCAGTAACATATTATAATTAATAAAAACGGATTAAAACCAGAAAATGCTTTGTTTTTGTTTCTTCTGACTTTAATCCGTTTCTTTTCATCATTTCTGCAACTCGTTTGCACTATCTTTTTGCTCCATCTCCTGTTTCCAGTAGATACGAAGCTTCTTCTCATCCAATCCATTCACAAATCGCTTCTTATATACAAGAAATTCCTCCAGATCCATCAAAATATGATACAGAAGTGCTCGTCCTTCGAACTCTTCGCGCGTCTTTGGAAGTTCTTCTTGCTTCATTTGCTCGAAATCTCTTCCAACTTCTCGATCTGCTGATCCGGAATATTCATCTCAACAACATAATCTGCCATATACATGATATAATCTGCGATCACAAGTGCTGCTTCGGCATCTTACGGATCTTCTTGATCTCATAATGCAGGTTATGAAGTACCTGCAGCTGCGCCAGACGCATTTCAAAGTAATCTATATAGTATCCCGGATGCGAATGAAATGTATTATCCTGGTAATCATACGCTGCCTTGATAAATTCATGCATTCTCCCCTCAAAGGCGATGATCCGATCCCAGACATTGATCTCCATATTTTTATTATGAAGATACGCTGCAAGTTCACACAAAAGAATCTGTAGCTGATTCTCTGTCTCACTCATATAACGAATCAGATCCTGTCTCTGTCCTTCATAATCATAGAACAAATTCAGTACAATCGCGATTGTGATTCCAATCATTACTAAAAACAGCTCATTGCGAATAAACTCCGGGCTAAAATCTCTTGTCATAAGAAAATGTGTGCCGATAACGGCATTTACCGAAATTGTTGCCGACCATCCAAGACTATGACTGACCGCAACGATCAGAAATACATAGATTCCATACGCAAGCCAGGAACTCGTCATATGTCCAAATGTCAACGCCGCCAGAACTACCGCCAAAACAAATGTCGCCATACGATAAAAAGATAATTTCACCGTCTCCCATTTTGTAGTTACTAACGTAAGCAGTGTGATACTTCCGGCAGATGCCTCATACTCCAATCCCAGTATATGCGCTAGATAAATTGCTACACTGCTGCCCACCGCGATCTTAATTGCCTGCAGCAGGACTCTTTTTACTTGTCGTGCTTTTTCCATCGTCCTCCCTTTCCAATTTTCTAACCCATCATCTGATTTATATTTTATCATCATATTTGCGATACAATCCAGTGTTTTTTAACACAGCTTGTACAAAATAACGAACATGAGGTGCCTTTGCTACCATAGCAATCGCTCACTAACAAATCTAGATAAAACTTTGTTTATAGAAAAAAGGGGTGATTACAACCTACATATGTATGTAATCACCCCTATAACAATTCAACCTATTTTTCTGTTTCTTCTGCTTCTTCTCCCATCTTTCTACAAAAGCATCAGCATAAGAAAGATAGTATTCTCGAAGTCCCATTCGGATCTTCTGCTCATTATTCTCTGCAATACCTTCTGTGATACGGCGAAGCTGCTCTAACTTCTGCTGCTTATCTCCCATCTTCTCAATTGCATAAGCTACATAACCATCCATCGTCTTCCCCTGAAGCTGTGACAGATATGGATTCTCAAACAAACTGATGAGTCTCTCCTGATAAACCATCTCCCACTCTGCCTTCTTCTCTGGTCTCAATGCATTCTCCATGCCGGAAAGTATCTGAAAAAGCTGCTCGCTTGAGTTTTCTCAATCTCTTGCTCAAGGAAAAAGCTTGCTCTGTCCATCTTCTTCGAATTCTGTCTGACTCGTTTGTTCCACATTTTTCCTTCGAAGCATCTGCTCTTTCTTTGCAACTAAGATCGTATTCTCTGCTGCCATCGCTGCAATCACATGAAATACATCATGAATCTGCTGTGCGCTCAAACTACTGCCTGGATATGACGGTTTGGAAGACGTACCGCAAATCCCTCCTGAACAAGATTCTGTAATGCCTCACGGATCGGCATTCTTGAAACACCAAGACGCTCTGCAAGTGCTTCCTGCGCCAGCTCTTCTCCCCGGTTTCATAACTCCTGAAAGAATCTCCTCTTTAATTAACTGCACAATGTAATCTTTTGTCTGTACTGATGCCATATTTTCACCCTCTGTATTTTTTTTTTCTATTTCTCTGCTTCTATCTAATCTTGTTTTAAAAGAATTAATTTTATTTCTTTTTACTTTATTAGAGAAAATTTTTCATCTTTTTTTATAAACTCGTAACAATATTGTATCCATTTTCATTTCCTTCGTCAAGATGCTTTTTCGTATCCGTTCTAAGTTCGTTATAAGTGCGCATCCTGAGCGGAGCGTTTTTTATATATTAGGAATGGACATTTCTAATATATAAAAAACGCTGCTGATTCCAGATACAACTGAAATCAACAACGGTCTTTACTCTTCAGCCGAAAATCGGACTCGAACCGACGACCCCTTCATTACGAGTGAAGTGCTCTACCAACTGAGCTATTTCGGCATATGGTCGTCAATTCTGACGACCTTTGTTATTATATCGCGTTTGGATATAAATTTCAACCTCTTTTTTATATCAACTTCTATAGACTTTTATCATTCTAATAAATAATAACTAATGATTTGCCATATGAACTGTCAACTGATTATATGGGATGTCAATGCCTTCCTCATCAAAAGACATTTTAATCTCCTCAAGGATTCTCCAGCGCGTTGTCCAGTAAGCTTCTGTCTTCACCCAGGGCTCTAAGTCCGATCACAACACTGCTGTCTGCAAGTTCTGATATGAACACTTTAATCTCTTCATCCTGAATAACATCTTCATCCTTCAGTAAAAGATTCTCTACGATCTCTTTTTGCTTTCTTCAGATCAGATTCATAAGAAATTCCCACTTTAAGATCCAACTGACGTTCCGGTCTTGCTGTTACATTTGTCAGACTGTTACTTGTCAGAATACTGTTTGGCACAACAATCGTCTTATTATCGATTGTTGTCATCTTTGTATAGAAGATCTGAATTACCTTTACAGTTCCTTCGATTCCCTCTGAATTCACAATAATATAATCTCCAACCGCAAATGGTCTGAGAAGAAGAATCAAGATACCTCCTGCAAAGTTCGACAGACTCCCTTGTAATGCCAGACCAATTGCCACACCGGCGGAAGCGATGATCGCTGCTACAGAAGAAGATTCTACGCCAAATTTTGTTGCGATCATAAAGATCAGAAGTGCGTATAACCCAAATTTCAACATAGAATCAACAAACTGACGAACTCCAACATCCGCATTGGATCTCTCCATTGATTTGCCTACCACTTTACGTATAACAGATATCACCTTAGATCCGATCAGGTAAAATACTATCGCGAAAATCACCTTCAACCCAAAGGCAATCAGATTCGGAATATTATCATTAAAATATTGTACAAAGCGATTCACTTCATCTGCTGTACTTGCTGTTACTTCCTGTGCAGAATCAAGCACATCATTGACGGAACTGTTATTCGTCTGCGTTGCTGTTTGGGCCAGTGCAAAAGCTGTCCCCTTTGTCAGTAATGCTGTTCCAAGTTCTTTCACTGTTGTCAGATACATACTTTTAACCTCCTTATTTTAATGCAAGAAATGCACACAGATTTCCCCTGTTGTTCCCCATCGTCCGGTGAGAATATAGGATCTTACTATTACAATGTGTACAAACATTTGTGATTGCCATATGCTCCGGCAGAATTCCACTTTCCAGGAAGATCAGCTCATTTGCCTTCCATAAATTCAACTGATATTTTCCGTTCTCTTTCTTATAGAAAAGATCCTCCCAGTACTTTTCTTTTCAAAAGCTTCTTTAAACTGCTCAATTACATCCTCACTGACTTCATAACAATCCATACATACTGATGGTCCTACTGCTGCAAGCAGATCTTCCGGTTTGGATCCAAAATTCTCCTGCATCAGCTGAACAGTATTTTTTCCAATCTTTCCAACAGTTCCTCTCCAGCCGGAATGACTCAGCCCGATTGCCTTTTTCACCGGATCCACAAAGTAAAGTGGTACACAATCTGCATAGGAAGTCACAAGACAGATTCCCGGAACATTTGTGATCATCCCATCCACATCTGTATAATTGCGTTCCCGCATAACACCTTTTCCCTTATCTTCCGCTGTAACCACACGGACATTCGTTGTATGTGTCTGCTTTGACAGAACCATATCTTCTACAGCGACGCCCATTGATGCTCCGATTCTTTTAAAATTCTCTAATACCCTTGCCGGGTCATCTCCACGATCAAAACTTAGATTCAGAGAAGAATAATGGCCCTCACTGACTCCTCCAAGTCGTGTAGAAAAAGCACTCGTTACAATGCCCGTCTCCTGAAACAATGGATATTCCAAATAAGGAGTTTTTTTTTTCTACTTCATCAAAAATATGTGCCGCGTTCTTATAAATCAATCCTAAACTCATATTCTGTCCTTTCTTCTCTATCCGCAAAATGCATTCTTCACCAGCTGGATCCTTGTCCCTTCAATACCGATCACATCAAATCTGCATGGGACATCACTAATATGATGTTCCGTCAGATAATACATTGCTGCCTGAAATATCTTTCTCTGCTTTCTTGCATCTACAGCTTCCAGCGGACTCCCTTGCCAGGACCAGTCCTGTACTTCACTTCACAGAATACCAGATTCTCCCCTCTTTTGCAACAATATCAATCTCTCCTATGCGACAGCGATAATTGTACTGTAGTATCTGATAGCCATGCTGTTCCAGATAAAAACCTGCTGCCTGCTCATAGTTTCCACCTGTCTTGCGGTTATTCTTTTTCTTTTTTTTCCTTCATCTACCTGATTCCCCTCTTCTAATCCGTCGAACTTTCGATTTAAGAAGAGCTGCCATTGGCAGCTCTTTCTTTATACAACTCTGATATCATTAAATAAACTTCTTGATAAATGTCTTTCTATGTATCGGTGTCGGTCCATATTTCTTGATTGCCTCAATATGTTCTTTTGGAGCCATATCCTTTATGGCCTGCAAATCCATACTCTGGCATCACTTTATCATATTCTACCATCAGCCGATCCCTTGTCACTTTTGCAAGAATACTTGCCGCTGCAATAGACACACTCTTCGCATCTCCTTTAATAATCGGAACCTGCGGAATGATCATCTCCGGAATCGTCACAGCATCATTCAAAAGAATCCCCGGTTCTACTGCCAGCTTTGAAATTGCTTCACGCATTGCCTCATAAGTTGCCTGTAGAATATTAATTTCATCGATTCTCGCCGGACTTGCCATACCTACTGCCGCTGCAACCGCTTTCTCCATAATCTCATCATACAACTCTTCTCTTTTGCAGCAGACAGTTTTTTGAATCATTCAGATAGAGAATCTCACAATCCTTTGGGAGAATCACTGCACGGCTACTACCGGTCCTGCCAGAGGACCTCTTCCTGCCTCGTCAATTCCACAGATAAAACTATAATCCGCATATTTTCTCTCGAATGTTTTCATTACCTCGAGGCGTTCTCTCTCCTGAACAAGTGCCTGCTGCTTCTTACGATATCTTGCTGTCAGATTTTTTACACCTGTTCTGGGATCCGTCTCGTATTCCTGACAAAGTGCTTCCCACTGTTGTTCTCCTGCCTGTTCAAATTCTATCTTGATCTCGCTAATACTTTTACTCATGATGTATCACCCCAATTTGACTCAATGGCCACACGCGAATCCATGCCCTTCCGATCAGATCTTTCTATGGATTAAACCAACATCGGATGCTCTGCTGTCGCTGCTGTTATTCCGATTATCTCCAAGTACAAAATATTCATCCTCACCCAGTGTTAATGGTTCTTCTGCAATGCCCGGATTCTCCATTACTTCATTCCCATAATGTTCATCCAGACGCATCCCATCAATATAAACCATTCCGGATAAAATCTGTACTGTCTCTCCCGGCAGCCCGATGATCCGCTTAATATAATAGGTATTGTCCTCGTATTGATATGGAAATACTACGATGTCATATCGTTTCGGATCTCTGAAGCGGTAAGTCATTTTATCAACGATCAGCTGATCCTTATCTGACAGTGTAGTTTCCATAGAAGAACCACTGACTTCTGTTCTCTGCCCCACATTTTTTTTCACGGTCCAGGTAAGAGCAATGATCAGTACAATATACAGAAGCCATCCAGCCAGTTCTTTTATAATTTCTTTCATACCGTATTAATTCTCCTCTGAAGCTCCAGTGTAAGCCTTCCAAGGCGGCCATTACGGAAATCATCCAAAAGAATTGCCGCTGCTTTTTCCACATCTAATTCGCTTCCTCTGACCAGACAGTGTCTGCTTTCTGCAATTCTTCTTAACACTTCATAATTATCTTCTGAAGATTCTATCGTGTACTTCTCTTCAAGAACTCCCGGATATGACTGATTTAAAATTTCACAAGCTCACTTGCCAGTTCTTCTGTCTGAAGAATCTCGTCTTTAATCGAACCGATAAACGCAAGACGCAAACCTACTGTCTGGTCTTCAAACTTCGGCCAGAGAATTCCCGGTGTATCCAAAAGTTCTACATTCTTATTCAGACGGATCCACTGTTTTCCCTTTGTCACCCAGGCTTATTTCCTGTTTTTGCACAGGCTTTTCCTGCCAGCGCATTGATAAAGGTAGATTTTCCTACGTTCGAATTCCTACCACCATGGCACGTACCGGACGGTTCAGGATTCCACGCTTTCTGTCACGTTCCATCTTCTCCTTACATGCTTCCTGGATCACAGACTGGATCGACTTGATTCCGCCGCCTTTCTTAGAATTCACTTTCACGACAGAATATCCCTGCTTCTTGAAATACTCCAGCCACTCATCATTTCTTCTGTCTTCCGCAAGATCTGCCTTATTCAAAAGAATCAGTCTCGCCTTATTCTTTCCAAGCTCATCGATGTCCGGATTACGACTGCTGAGCGGCACTCTTGCGTCAACCAACTCAATAATCAGATCGATCAGCTTGATATTTTCCTGCATCATCCTTCGGGCCTTTGTCATATGACCGGATACCACTGAAAATGCATTGCATTCCTCCTGTTATTTTTTCATTCTATTTTATCTTTTTACAAATCCGAAATGTTCCCCGGAGCTTACATTGAACCAGACCTTTCCATAGATCTCATCTGCCTTTACCACTCCGACCGTCTCAGATCTGCTGTCTTCGCCTGACTCTTCATTATCTCCGAGCAAAAAAGTACTCGTCTTTGCCAAGCTTTATCTCATCAGAAGCTATCCCCGCATCTTTTATCTCTGATACATGAATATGTTTCTTCTGCTCTTTCCCATTAATATAAACAGTTCCATCCTTGATCTGATAGTCTCTCCCGGAAGACCGACAATCCTTCTAATTAAAAGATGAACTTCGCGGTTTCCGTCTGGTCGAAATGCCACCACAGTTCCTCTGGAAGGTGTCTTCATATCCACGATCAGACGATCTACAAGAACAACCTCTCCATTTTCAATTGTCGGACTCATGGCATCTCCTGCATTGCTTACACGATGCCCGAAAAATGCAATCAAAAGTACTGCCACCAGACAAACACATAGTATCTCTCCTGCGAGAATCAAAGAATTTTTGTTATATGATAATTCTTCTTTTCAAACTTTAATTTCTTACTTCGGTTTGTAAATTTCAGATGGTTTTTTTCTTCTTCATCTGCGGCTTCTTCTTTTTTTCTTTCTTCTGTTATTCTTTCGAAAACTCAGATTCTGCCCCATAGGTTCCTTATTTTCCTTCCCAACTATGAGAAACACGCTCCGCGAGTTTTCAAATTATCGCGGCAGTCACCAAGGTCTCGTGCAAGCACGGACTTTGGCTCGTTGCTCGCGTAAGCTATAAGAAAAGGGACAATATACAAGTTCTGTAATTGTCCCTCTCATAGTTACTATTTTACTAATTCTTTTACCTTAGCAGCTTTACTAACACGCTGTCTTAAGTAGTTCAGTTTCGCTCTTCTTACTTTTTACCTCTGCGAACAACTTCTACTCTCTCAACATGTGGAGAATGTACCGGCCATGTCTTCTCAACACCGATTCCGTTAGATGTCTTTCTTACTGTGAAAGTCTCTCTTGCTCCGCCACCCTGTCTTTTCAGGACTGTTCCTTCGAAAACCTGGATTCTTTCGCGGTTACCCTCTTTGATCTTGGCATATACTTTTTACTGTATCACCAACATGAAATTCAGGTGCGTTCTCCTTTAACTGTTCTGCTTCGATTTTTCTAATGATTTCGTTCATTTTGTGTGACCTCCTTAATATTTGACGTTCTTAACACTTCACTTTTGTGCCAGAGGACCATCGCGCTTCTTTTCACAACTTTTGTAGTTTACCATATTTCCGGGCTTTTTTCAAGTCCCTATTTCATTTTTTCTGCTTCTTTGCGTTCCCGTTTCACCTGGCGGATCCATTTCTTCTCTTTATCCGTCAGATTACTCTCCTTGAGAAGATCCGGGCGCCGCTCCATTGTACGAAGGATTGACTGCTCTCTTCTCCATTTTTCAATATTCGCATGATGTCCGGACAGAAGGATGGGCGGAACTTTCTTCCCTCTCCACTCTTCCGGTCTGGAATACTGCGGATACTCCAGAAGATTATCCTGAAATGACTCAAATTCTGCTGAGACATCATTGTGAAGCACTCCCGGAACCAGTCTTGAGATCGTATCGATCATGACCATAGCCGGAAGTTCTCCTCCGGTCAGTACATAATCTCCGATGGAAACATAATCTGTCACGATTTCTTCCAGAACACGTTCGTCGATTCCTTCATAATGACCGCAAAGCAACACAAGGTCTTCCTCCTGAGCCATCTCCTCTGCCATCTTCTGGTTAAATACATCTCCCTGTGGAGAGAGATAGACTACACGCAGTGGACGCTTCTTCGAATTTTCATCCTGCAAATCACTGTTGCGCACTTCAGAACAATCCGCTGGTTCCGTTGGCGTGACTTCTTCCGACTTGATGTTCTCCTGCTTTCTCTTGTCGATCTGCTCTTTCACAGCCTCATAAGCCAGATACACCGGTTCTGCCTGCATCAACATGCCTGCACCGCCGCCATATGGATAATCATCCACACTGTTATGCTTATTAAATGCATAATCACGGATATTCACTGCATTGATCGAAAGAAGTCCATTGTTGATTGCACGGCCTGTAATACTTGTATTCACACCTTGCTCGATCATCTCTGGAAATAAAGTCAATACATGGAAATTCATTACAGTAATCCCTCCATCAGATGCACTTTCATCTTCTTCGCTTCTACATCAATATCCAGAATGCACTCGTGAATTGCAGGAAGCAGCACTTCTCCGTGATTCTCAGAAGTAATGATATACACTTCGTTTGCTCCTGTCTCCATCACGTCTTTGAGTACTCCAAAGCGTTCCTCACTGTCATCTGTATAGACCTCCATACCGATCAGATCACCGATATAATACTCGTCCTCTTCCAGTTCGACAGCATTTTCTCTTGTTACAAAGAGACTTTTTCTTCTTTATATTTCTCAATATCATTGATATTATCAATACCCTTTAATTTCACAATTACAAATTGCTTGAAAAAACGAACAGACTGAATCTCAAGATCCAACTTTTCCCTTCCTGTATCAAGGACAACATTTTTCAATGTCTGAAAACGCGCAGCATCATCCGTTGTCGGGAATACCTTAACTTCACCACGCAGACCATGTGTGGAAGAAATCACTCCCACCTGAAGAAATTGTTCCATTCCTGATTCCTTTCTTATGAAACTATGAGAAACACACTTCGCGAGTTTCTCAAGTTATCGCGGCAGTCGCCAAGGTCTCGTGCAAGCACAGACTTTGACTCGTTGCTCTCGTAAAAAGAAAGGGCAGTCTCTTCTTTATGAAGGCTGTCCTTTTAAGCCCTGCTTTACCAAGCAATGACTCTGTTACTTTTTTTCTTTCGTCCTGATACTGTTCTTAAACAATATCAACAACGACTTTCTTGTCTTCCTTTGTTGCTGCTGCCTTAACAACAGAACGGATTGCTTTTTGCAATACGACCCTGCTTACCGATCACTTTACCCATGTCGCCATCTGCTACATGAAGTTCCAGTACAGTAGTTCTGCCTTCCTTTTTCTCAGTAACTGAGACTTCATCCGGCTGATCTACCAGTGCCTTTGCAATAACTTCAACTAATTCTTTCATGATACTCGCCCTCCGCGGAGACATCGTTATTTATCTGCAGCTGATCACTCAGCTACAGACATTACTCATACAGATTCGATTATTTCTCGATTCCTGCTGCTTTGAAGATCTTTCCAACTACTTCTGTTGGCTGAGCACCATTGTTGAGCCATTTCTTAGCTGCTTCCTCGTCTACTTTGATTGCGCTTGGCTCAAGGTTCGGATCATATGTTCCGATTTCTTCGATGAATCTGCCGTCTCTGGGAGATCTGGAATCTGCCACGATAATTCTGTAAAAAGGAGCCTTCTTCTGTCCCATTCTTCTTAATCTGATCTTTACTGCCATTTTTTTCACCTCATAATTTTTCTTAATTTTTTGTTATTGTTTCATTTATATGTCAAAAGGGAAGCTTGAATTTGCCCCTTTTTCCACCTTTGCCACCCATCATTCCAGGAAGTTTCTTCATCATCTTTCTGGATTCGTTGAACTGTTTTACCATACGGTTCACATCTGCGATATCCACACCTGCACCCTTGGCAATTCTGTGCTTTCTGGATGGATTCAGCAGATCCGGGTTTCTTCTCTCTTCCAAAGTCATGGAGTAGATGATTGCTTCCATCTGAGCCATCTTCTTCTCATTCTCTTCGGAATCAAGATCAGGCATCTTACCTCCGAGATTACCCATTCCAGGCAGCATTCCCATGATGCTGGACAAACCGCCCATCTTGCGCATCTGTTTCATACTGTCAAGATAATCTTCAAAGTCAAACTGAGCTTTCTTCATCTTATCAGCCATCTTCTTGGCTTTCTCTTCATCAATCTCAGCGCCTGCCTTCTCAATCAGGGAAAGGACATCTCCCATTCCCAGAATTCGGGATGCCATTCTGTCCGGATAAAACTGCTCCAAATCTGAAAGCTTCTCGCCCATACCGACATAAAGGATCGGCTTTCCTGTCACTGCCTTGATAGACAATGCAGCACCGCCTCGTGTATCTCCGTCAAGCTTTGTGACGATCACACCGTCGATTCCAATCTTATCGTTAAAGGAACTTGCTACATTCACCGCATCCTGTCCAGTCATAGCATCTACACCCAGATGATGGTCTGATGAACTTCCACAGCTTCCTTGTTATCTCCTGAAGCTCTTCCATCATAGATTCATCAATATGAAGACGCCCTGCCGTATCAAGGATCACAATATTGTTACCATTCTTTGCTGCATGCTCAACTGCTGCCTTCGCAATATCCGCCGGCTTGTTCTTGTCTCCCATGGAGAACATCTCTACGCCCTGCTTCTCTGCGTTGATCTCCAACTGCTTAATTGCAGCCGGACGGTAAACATCACATGCTACCAGAAGTGGTTTCTTACCTTTTAACTTAAACTTTCCTGCAAGCTTGGCCGCTGTAGTCGTCTTACCTGCACCCTGAAGACCTGCCATCATGATCACTGTGATCGCACTGCCCGGTTGAAGCTTGATCTCTGTTGTCTCAGAGCCCATCAGCTTCACCATCTCTTCATTTACAATCTTAATGACCATCTGTCCGGGATTCAGTCCGTTCATCACATCCTGACCAACAGCCCTCTCCTGAACATCCTTTATGAAGCCCTTAACAACCTTGAAGTTAACGTCCGCTTCTAAAAGAGCCATCTTAACTTCCTTCAAAGCTGCCTTGACATCATCCTCTGTCAAACGACCTTTGCTTCGCAGGTTTTTGAATACATTTTGAAGTTTTCACTTAAGCTGTCAAATGCCATCCTATAACTCCTCTATGATCGCATCCGCGATCTTACGGATCCGCTTCACCATCTCTTCCGGGTCATTCTTCTCGCGTTCCCACTCTGCAAGTGTATCATCAATCTTACTGACCTTCTCCTTCACGGAAAGGAACTTCTCTACAAGATGAAGCTTCATCTCATATCCTTCCAGTGTCTTCTGACACCGCTTCACAAGATCATGTACACCCTGGCGGCTGATCCCCTTCATCTCAGCAATCTCACTGAGCGAAAGATCTTCCAGCGCGAACTGCTCATAAATCTCCTTTTGATGATCTGTCAGCAGTTCCCCGTAGAAATCATACAATAATGCCTGCTCTAAAAACTTATTCATTATCTTCACCTCTGCTATCATACACGAAACGCAAGATGGTGTCAAGTGTTTTTTCTTTACAGTGAAGACATCTTTATCACTAATTTAGTATCAGGCATATAATAAAAGAAAAAAACAAAGGCTTTTCCTTCATGAAATGGGTTAAACAAACCATTCATTACTGGTGCCCGGACACAAAGGAACACAAATTTCTCGGACAAAATGTCACTGTTGCTATTCTTGATACCGGAATTTCTCCTCATCCTGATTTTAAAAGATCGTATCCTTTCTTTTCGGGATTTTTCCAGTACCACTGGTTCTTCCGAAAAAGTTCTTTTTTTCTTTCTCTCAGTTCTCCCCTCTCATCGACAATAGTGGACACGGAACCCATGTAGCCGGAATTCTTGCGGGAAGCGGACTTCTCTCTTCCGGAACTTATGCCGGAATCGCTCCCTTCTGCAATCTTATTATTGGGAAAGTATTGGATCAGAATGGAAACGGATCTATCAAAAATGTCATAAATGGAATTCAATGGATCCGTGATATCTACACGCAATTCCATATCCGGATCATTAACATTTCCGTAGGTACACGACCGGATCTTTCCATTCATCAAAAACTTCTTTTATTGAATGCTGTAGAATCCCTCTGGGATCTTGGACTCGTCGTAGTTGTCTCTGCCGGCAACTACGGACCTGCTCCCGGTTCCGTCACAGTTCCCGGAAGCAGCCCAAAAGTTATCACTGTTGGTGTTCCCGACACTTTTCCTCTGATCCACACCCAAAGGCATCCTCTCAATTATTCCGGCCGCGGTCCTACAGATGACTGCATTGTCAAACCTGATGTTTTTGCCCCCGGCACAGGAATTGTAAGCTGCAATGCTTTTTACTCTCAATTTCCAAATGCTCCGCCTTATCTTTCCAAAACAGGAACATCCATGGCTGCTCCTGTTGTTTCCGGTGCAATTGCCTGTCTTCTTTCAAAATACCCGTTTCTCACCAATGCAGAAGTTAAATTAAAACTTCACGCTTCCTGTGTGCAGATTCCGGGAACTGAATCCGGCTGGGGAATTTTAGATTTTTCCCGGCTGCTCGAATAATTTTTGCCACTTCACATCTTTATCACTACAAATAATTTCTCATCTCACATTTTCTTTTTCTCCGCATACTATAACATTGTAAATCAAAAAATCTTTCGGAGGATTTAACAATGAGTGAATTAACAGCTACAAACTGCGGATGCGGTTGTGACAACGGATGTGCAAACAGCTGCGGCTGTGGCGGAAACGGAAATGGATGCGGACTGAATAACTCCTGCCTTTGGATCATCCTTCTCCTCTGCTGCTGCGGTGGCTGGGGTGGTAATGGTTGTGGCGGATGTGGTAATGGCTGCGGCAATGACAGTTGTCTGTGGATCATCCTTCTTCTTTGCTGCTGCGGCGGATGGGGCAATAATGGCTTCGGATGCGGCGGTTGCGGTAATGGCTGCAACTGTGGCGGATGCTGATATCTGTTCCTTCTTCCACTTCAGAAGGGGCATGCGGAAAAACCGCATGCCCCTTCTGGCTTATCTTTTCAAACGATTCGGTTTTCCGGTAACAACACTCTGTTCCGCTCTCTTCTCGTCTGATGTTATCTTCTTCTTTCAGTTCTCCAAGCTTTTTCTTTAACATACACTTCTCATCAATTTCATATACTGCATTCCCATCAATAATTAACTTTCTGGACATTTTCGTTTTCCTTTCCTCTTCTTATTATTAAGATATGCCCCTGATTACAAAAGGTCTTTAATTCAGTATACGCATAATCCGATTTTTCACACATCTATATTCATGAACAGGAATATATTTTTTCTGCATTTCATATATATGTATCAGTTCAGCTGAAAGTCAGGAGGGTTTATTTTTTGAAAACACCGACACCTATGACCCCCTTTGACGAAGCAACTGCTTCCGGACTTCGCATGCTGAAACTTTTCCTTCCTCTTTTCCCGCCAGCTACACAGAGCATGCTTGCCGTCTTCATTAAATTCATCGAACTGCAAAATGTTCTTCACCACCAGGCTCCTGTCAGTTATGATGCACTTTCTGCCTGTGACTTTTCTTCTGGACGAGGAATAGAAAATCTTTTTCAAGACAACGCAGATTCTATTTTTGACCATCTGTCACCTTATCTCACATCAGAAGAAAAACAGCTCTTTTCTACTTTCAAAAACATAAAAGAGATGATGTCTATGGCAGATATGTTTACACAATTCTTTTCATCTGCTCCACCTTCTGATGAAGAGCCAGAAGACACTATAAACAATAACTCACCGAAAGGAGATCTTAACAATGGAAAACTGGATGAACCATCCTGCAATGAAAACGATCGATCCGCTCAAGCTGGAACTGATCAGGACAGCCGCGAAACAGACGAAAGGAAAATCCGGAAATGAACTTGCCCCGGTTATGCTCGCACTTATCACAAATGCAAACCGACAGGGACTTCGTTTCAATCCGGATGAAGTTTCATTAATTCTTGAAGTATTAAAAGAAGGTAAAAGCAAAGAAGAACAAAATCAAATTGACCGCATGATGGAAATGACCAAAAATATCTTTCGGAAACATTTTAAATAAAATCAGAATCACTCTCTTCGCCTTTGCAGTCTTATTTCTCTTCTTTTCTCTATACATTTCCATCTGCATCAGTTAAAATACAAAGGATGACTTGTCTGGAAACAGACATTATTTATAAATGGAGAACGATATATGCAGAATATTAAATTAACACTCCAATATGACGGTACACGTTATCTTGGTTGGAAACGCCCGGAAAAAGACCACAATGATCGCACAGTATCTTATAAAATTGAAAATGTATTAGAAAAAGTAACAGGAACTCCCGTCACTTTATTTTCCGGAGTCCGAACAGAACCGGGAGTTCATGCTCGGAATCTCACAGTCAATTTTCTTACGGAAAGCCAACTGACTCCTGCAGAATTTAAAACTGTTCTGAACCAGTATCTTCCACAGGATATTGCCGTTTTAGATGCAGTATCAACACCCGAACGCTTTCGAGCAGACTTGAATGCACGCGAGATCACTTATGAATATGCCATGGATTTATCACCGATCTATGACCTGTTCCACAAAAACTATCGCGGTCGATTAACTGATCTGTTATCAGATTCATTATTTGATCTGCCACCTGAACAAACAGTAGAACTTCCAAATATTCTTCTTATGGAAACCGCTGCCCACTCATTACTTGGAACGCATGATTTTAAACATTTCTCTTCGATTCGAAAAAAGAAAGGAACCGAAAAAGAAATAAAAACAATTACTTTTGTCACAGAAGAGTCTACGCTTTATATTCGTATGACAGCCAATGATTTTCTCTATCAGATGGCTCCATTTATTCTGGGAACGCTTTTGGATATCGGCATAGGGAAAAGACCTGTCGAATGTATCAATGCAATCCTGGAAGGAAAGGAAAAGCCTTCTGCATCCTGCGACACAAAAGGCTTGATCTTATACGATATCGTTTATTAATTTTTGAGTAATACGAAAAAAGACTCTCAATTTCCATATTACCAAAGTGGTTTTACATTGTCTTAAGTGCAACACTTAAAATATGTTTCGCACAGCGTTGTAAATCTGCTTTGGTAATTTCTTTTCCTTCGTTCACTGCTTCTACGATATCATCCACATTCTGCTGACATCCCGGCATCTGAAGGTCATTTCCTGCTTTAATGCACTGTACGCTGCTGGAATGACTATATTTTCTGGATGGTGATACCATTCCCATCTCTGTTGTATCCTGTGAAGTATACCAGTCTGTCATCACAAGACCTTCAAATCCCCACTCATCACGTGCAATATTCTGCAGCATATCATAGTTGTTTGCTGAATGAACTCCGTTGATCAGATTATAGGAAGTCATGATTGCATATGGCTGAGCTGTCTTTACAGCTATCTCAAATCCTTTCAGATAGATTTCTCTCAGCGCACGCTCGCTGATATGTGCATTCGTAAACATACGGTTGTCTTCCTGATTATTTCCTGCAAAATGTTTGATTGTTGTTCCCTTTCCTTTTTGAGACTGAACACCTTTCGTCTCTGTTGCAGCACAAAGACCTGTCAATACAGGATCCTCAGAATAGTATTCGAAGTTTCGTCCGCAAAGAGGATTACGATGAATATTCATGCCAGGTGCGAGCCATAGATCTACATGTAACTGCTTCATCTCTTCTCCGACAAGCTCTCCCATTCTATGAATCAGATCCATATCCCAGGATTGTGCCAGTGTTGTTGCGATTGGAATGGCAGTACAAGGTGTCTCTAAACGAAGCCCTGCCGGTCCATCTGCCTGAATAAGATTCGGCACTTTTCGTGTTTCAAGTAAACTGGAAGTGGTGTCTCCTGCTGCACCCGGCACACAGGAGGATGCTGAACCAATTACATTTCCGTCGCCATTTCTTCTCTCTGTTCCAACACAAAGTTCTGCCATTTCTTCCACGGTAAGCTGCGCTGTCAGTTCATCCAGAGTCGCGTTGCCTGCTTTTTACATCTTCCAGCGTCAGAACTTCATCTTTCCTCTTATCCATAAGTGTCCTGCGCATCACTTCATATTCTACAAGTTCTTTCTTAAAGTTCTCTGCCTGAAGCATAATTCTAAATGGGATCGCCGGAACACCGAAATCAAATTCAATATCGAAAATCGGAATCATATGATGAAGCTCTCTGACTGCAATTGTATCACGCATCAGACGTTTCAGTTGGAGTGTTGTCACCTGCTCATCAAGGTCGATGACTGCCACAGCTTCCGTATTACGTGAACTGTTTCCTACGCGGATCGTGTATTCCCCTTCTTCCATAACCCAGGCCGCATCATATGCATCAAAAGATGCCATATCTGTCGTTGCAAATGTGATTGTCACGACATCTTTTTCTCCCGGTGCAAGCAATTTAGTCTTAGCAAATCCTGCAAGTTCCTGTGTTGGTTTCTCCATGATTCCATCCGGTGCGGAATAATAAACCTGAACAACTTCTTTTCCAGGATATTTGTCACCAATGTTCGTAACCTCAACTTCAACCTGTACCTGCTTTTCATCTGCTGTTACATTCATTGTTTTTATTTCAAATTCTGTATAGCTTTTTCCATATCCAAAGCAATATAGAGGCATCACACCAAACGTATCAAAATAACGGTATCCCACATAGATTCCATCACTGTAATATTCGTCGTCAAGATTTCCATCCCTGTGGCTAAATGTTGCAGAGGATGGATAATCCTCATAAGATCTTGCCCATGTATCAGTCAGCTTTCCTGATGGAATCGTCTTAGCAGTCAGCACATCAGCAACTGCATAACCTCCCATATTTCCTGTCTGTCCCACAAGCATAATTGCCTGTACACCTTCAATTGCCTTCAATGAAGTCAGATCAATGACTCCACCTACATTCAAAAGAACAATACAGTTCTTATAGTGTTCTGTCATAAAACGGATATTCTGAAGTTCTCTGTCGCTGAGATAATAATCTCCCTTCTCTGCCCTGCGGTCTTTTCCCTCTCCGGAATTTCTAGAAATTACATAAATTGCCGCATCCGCTTCTTTTACATCCGCTTCTGTAATTTCCGGCTGTTCCGGTTCCTCAAAAGGGTTGCTCGAAGGCATATAGCATCGATGGTTTTCCTGTTTTCTCTGTAAATTCATTTAACTTTTTCGCATACGCTTCCTGCGCATCCGCATAAAGTCTGTCATACTGATCCAGCCAGCCTTCTGTTACAAATTTAAATCCTGCACGCTCAAGCCCTTGTGCAATCGAAATGTTTTCACGTACATTTACATCACCGGATCCTGTTCCACCTTTGATCGTATGTCTTGCTCCTGTTCCGAATAATGCAATCTTCTTTGTACCAGCCTGAAGTGGAAGGACTCCGTCATTTTCCAAAATTACCATACACTCACCTGCGAGGCGGCGCACTTCTTCCTGATGTTCTATCTCATAATTCCGTATTTCATCTGTTTTTAACGCATCTATCTGTGTCATATACAATTCCTCTTTTCTGTCGATTATTATAATTGTAATAATAGAAACGTCAAATGTCCACCCCTAAAAATGTTCTTTTTCACGCTGTCCTCTCGCCTTTTATTATTTTTGTTAACATCTACCATACCAATCGATTATCTTCCGGAAATATTGATAATTTTCAATAAGTTTTTTCTCTTTTCAGGTTGCGTGTGAAAGTTTTTATGGTATAATTATTCGTATGAACATAGGTGTCAGGTTTCGCTATTTCCTGATACCTTTTTCAAATTTGACTAAAGGAAAGAGGGAGATTTTATGCAATCAAACATTATTGTAACCGCTGTCGTTGTTATTTATCTTCTTGTTATGTTATTGATCGGTTATCTGTCATCCAAGAAGATTGAATCCAACACAGACTTCGTTGTTGCCGGAAGACGACTCGGACCGTTTTTAATGGCCGGAACTCTTGCTGCTACTGAGATTGGTGGAGGAAGTTCTCTCGGTGTTGTTCAGCAGGGTATGGAAAGTCACGGACTCAGTGCCGCATGGTACATTATCACAATGGGATTCGCTTTTGTGATTCTTACATTCTGAATATTTTCGCCGTCGTTATGGAAAACCTTCAGGAATCATTACATCTTTGATCATGTTCGTTCCATTGATCGGACTGACAGCCGGACAGTTTATCGCATCTTCCGTTATTCTGTCTACTATGCTGAATCTGAATTATAAAACAGCCGTTCTGATCGTAGGTGTCGTTGTAACAATTTATGCGATCATGGGTGGTCTTTGGAGTGTTACACTTACTGACTTTGTTCAGGTATTCCTGATCGTGATTGGAATGATCATCGCACTTCCATTTGGAATGAATCTTGCCGGTGGATGGGACAATGTTGTAGCTAATGTTCCTGCTGAAACATTTGACATGTTTAAAGGTTATAATGTAATGGATGTTATCAGTTTAACAATCATGTATGTTGCTACATTTACTGTAGGACAGGAAGCTGTATCCAGATATTACGCTGCAAGAGACGGAAAAGCAGCAAGACAGGGATCTGTCCTTGCTGCAATTGTAAACTTTATCTACGCTTTTGTTCCGACACTTATGGGAATCATCGTACTTGCACTGATCAACATGGGCAAATTCAATGCTGCGGACTTCCAGGATGTTGGTGCCCGTTATGCACTTCCGGTTCTTGCTATGGAAGCAATGCCGGCAATTATCTGCGGATTGTTATTTGCAGGTATCGTATCTGCCACAATGTCAAGTGCTGACTCAGACCTTCTTGGTGCCGGATCGATTTTTGCAAATGATATTTACAAGATTGTGATTAAGCCTAGCGCATCTGATAAAGAGATCATGATCGTAACTCGTGTTACAATGGCAGCTGTAGGTGTTTTTGCTACTCTGATTGCATTATTTAATACTTCAAGTATTGTTACAATCCTGATGTTTGCCTTCACCCTTCGTGCCGCAGGTTCTTTCTTCCCATATGTTCTCGGACATTACTGGAAAGGAGCTTCCCAGGCAGGAACCATGGCTTCTCTGATCGCCGGAACTATTGTTGTAGTATATCTGGAGCATGTTTCCAAAGGAAATCTGTTCGGTCTGCACTTCAATCAGCCGATCGTACCTGGACTGGTTGCTGCGTTGATTGCATTCCTTATCTTCTCACTGGTTATGCCTCCAAAGAAGCAGACAACAGAGCTTACACCTGAAGAGTAATTTTCAGGAATCATATACCAGACATAAATCTATAAATATACTAAAACTTCTTTTAAAAAATAGCAGATATAAGAAACAGCAAGGCTACTGCTAAAAGCATTATCATTAAAATGCTTTCCCGACAGTAACCCTGCTGTTTCTATTTTTGTTTGGATTTCTCTTTTTGTTCAGATTTCTCTTCTTATTTAAATTACTTTATGCTCCAGCCATTTTCTGCTGTGGAATCGCCAGGTGAAAATAATACTTCTGACCGTCCAGTCCGCAAACATTCCGATCCATACTCCCATCGGGCCAAATCCCATTACACGGATCAGAAATACACACAGGCAGAATCTGCATGCCCACATTGTACAGCAGGATGTAATCATGGAAAATTTTGCATCTCCTGCTGCTCTCATGCCATATGCCGGGATAAACGATATAATCCATACAATCGGCTTCACAATCGTAATCCAGATTACCATATGGAAACACATCTTTGCACTCTCCGGTTCCATACCGCCGAGAATCGTAATTGGTTTCGTCAGTGCAAAACAATCACACAGCTCGCAGCCATAACGATCTCAGCAATCACGCAAAGCTTTTGATGTAATAAACTGCCTCATCCTTCCGGTCAGCTCCCAGACACTGACCTACAATTGTCATCAATCCGATTCCGACTCCAATACCACCGATTCCATTCAGATTCTCCAGAATATTTGTCGTTGCCTGTGCTGCGATTGCTGTTGTTCCTAATGTTGATACGGTAGACTGTATCGCCAGTTTCCCAAGCTGGAACATACTGTTTTCCACACCGGACGGAATTCCGATTCCGAGTATTCTCCGGATCATTGCCCAGTCCGGACGAATCTTCAGGTAATCCCTTACTACGATGAGCTGACGATCCAGACGAAGTTCTGCCAATACTACAACTGCACAGAAAATACGTGAGATCAAAGTTGCCAGTGCAGCTCCCGCGACTCCCATATGGAAGCCCCAGATCATAATTGCATTTCCGACAATATTCATCACGTTTGATACCATTGAGATGAGCATCGGATCTCTCGTGTTCTCCTGTGCCCTGAAGATCGATGCTGCTGCATCATACGCCGCAATAAACGGAAATGATAATGCAGTGTAGAAGAAATAGATTTCAGATGCTCTCATAACATCTGCTTCAACTGCTCCAAAAATCAGGTGAAGTAACGGTTTCTGAAAAATGAGACAAAATGCGCTGACAGCTACTGATATAAGAGTGATGATAAATAGTACCTGTCGTGCAGACTCATTTGCCCGTTCTTTATTCCCCTGTCCAATGTACTGGGCGCAGACGATCGCACCTCCGGCTGCCAATGCGGAAAATGCCTGAATCACCAATATGTTAATGGAATCCACCAGCGATACTGCCGAGATAGCTGCAGATCCAATATTACTTACCATCATCGTATCTGCCGTTCCCATAATTGAATTCAATAACTGTTCCAGTATGATTGGTACTAAAAGAGCACGGATCATCTTGTTGCTGAACATATGTTGTTGATTTATATTCGCTGCCATTTATATTAAGCTTCTTTCTTCTCTGTAAGTTTTTAATTCCCTGAATTGCTACGATTACTCAAGGATAAGAAGCAGTACTGCAAAGATCAGCTGTAATGTATTTCCAAGGCTCAGACCTGTTGTCATAAACTGACCTCCCAGTTTACAGATTGTCATTCCAAGTGCTGTAAATGTTACCGCCATCATAAAGATCATTGGGATCCAAAGCATTGCTCCCTGGCGTTTTGTCTTCTTAAGGAATACTGCACATGCAATCAGTGCAAGTACTGACAGAAGCTGGTTTGCTGATCCAAACAGTGGCCAGATTTCTGCATATCCAACCTTTGCAAGTAAGTATGCAAGTACCAGTGTAATAACTGTTGAGAAATATTTATTGGTTGCTACTTTCTTGTACAATGGCAGATTATCCATATCTGTGTCATCATCGATAAAGAATTCCTGGAAAGAAAGTCTTCCGACACGTGCAACGGAATCAAGTGATGTCAATGCAAATGCTGATACTGCAAGGTTGATCAGTGTAAATACAAGAGAATGCGGTAATCCGATCACTTCAAGGAAGTTTGCGATTGCTCCTGCAAAAATCTGTGGCTGTGTTGTCAGTCCCTGTGCTGCTGCCTCACCATCAGCGAAGGAAGCAACTGCGATCAGTGCGATTACAGCAAGCATACTTTCCATGATCATTGCTCCGTAAGATACAGGGAGCATGTTCTTCTCACTCTTAATCTGCTTAGAAGCAGTTCCTGAAGATACCAGTGAATGGAATCCTGATACAGCTCCACATGCAATTGTTACAAACAGAATTGGGAACATATAACTTCCATCTACATTGAAGCTTGTAAAAGCTTTCAGGTTACAGGATGGATTTGCTACAAATACTCCGACAATTGCTGCTGCAATCATAAAGATCAGCAAGTAACTGTTCAGGTAATCACGTGGCTGAAGCAGCATTGTTACCGGTGCGACACTGGCAATCAGAATATAAATAAAGATCAGGATATGCCATGTCTCTTTGTCAGATACATTGGAAAATAAAGTCCAAGCGCTACCGCTGCGACAAGCATAACAATTGCAATAGCTGTATTAACCCATTTATTCAGTTTTGCATATTTCAAAATGCAGCCAAGTGCTACCGCTTCTACAATAAAAAGCATTGATGTTGTTGCAACAGCACCATTTGCTGCTACTTTACTTACAGTTCCTGCGTCATCAGCTACGAATCCGTTGAATGTTCCTGCAACTACATCCGCAAATGCAGCAACAACAAGAATACAGAATAACCAGCAGAATAACAGGAATAATTTCTTTCCAAGTTTACCGATATACTCTTCGATAATATATCCGATTGTACGTCCTTTGTTCTTTACAGAAGCATACATGGATGCAAAATCCTGCACTGCTCCGAAAAAAACACCTCCGATCAGAATCCACAAAAGTACCGGAAGCCATCCAAAGATTGCTGCCTGGATTGGTCCGTTGATCGGGCCTGCTCCTGCGATAGATGCGAACTGATGACCAAATACGATATTCGTATCTGCCGGCACATAATCTACGCCGTCTTCCAGCTCATAAGCAGGAGTCTTTGCATTCGGGTCAATTCCCCATTTCTTCTCAAGATATCTTCCATAGAAAAGATATCCTCCACCTAATACAACGATGGCAATGACCATCATTATAACTCCGTTCATTTTTTATCCTTCTTTCTTAACTATAATTCAGATGCACTCATCAATAAATAGATTGCACTCTGTTTTTATGTTAAGAGTTTAGCACTTCATCATGCTAAATTCAAGAAGGATTTTATATAAATTTTATATTTTTTTAAGATTTTGGATAAACATATTGCACAAGAGGGTTTTTATTGGTTTTCTTATTCCACACTATTTCGCTCGAACCATCTGCACAGTCGATACGATAATCAATATTATCATCACTCCAAGCATCATATACATCGGCCAGATTGGATATCCTTCCACAAGACTGCTGACTCCAACATCAATCAGCAGGGCAGTAACCAGAACCTTAATCCCGCCCATCATTATCATGGCAATCTTATACAATCTTTCTCTGTTCTCTTCTGTAACAGCCACCGGGAAATTCAGATTGCCGGAATTCTTTCCATCAATGAGAGGAATAACAACAGAAACGCGGCAAGAACTGGTTCAAATACAAGGTTTCTTTTGCTTCCATAACTATCTGCCACTCCTGCTGCATTAAAATGTGTCGGTACTGTATCAGGAATCCTGCTCCAGATGCTGATAAGAACAATAATGTAAGTAAGTAGCATGATTGCGCTAATTATAGTTGAAACTCTGCTGATTTTCTTCATAACAAAAATCTGTCTCAAACACGCCTTCCGGTGTTCGCATTGTCAAAATCCCCAGGTTGAAATCTTCATCCTGAATCGTGATATGATACTCAAAAATCACATCATCTTCGAACTTGGATAACAATACATAACTTCCATTCTCTTTTCCATCAATCTGGTCACAGATGTCATTGTATACATCTTCTCCGGAGATTGCTCTCGGATAACCGCTTGCTTTAATTTTTGCTTCGATTGCTTCGTATAATTCTTTCATTTTCTTATTGTCCTTTCTGTTGTCATGAATCACTCTATTATTTTGACCAGGTCGGTTCTTCATCTCCTGTATAATTAAACCGTCCGTCATTTTTCTCTTCTAGTGCTTTAATCATATGATATGTATACTCATTATACGGTGTCGGAATTCCAAGTTCCTTTCCCATACGGATCAGTGCACCTGAAAACATATCAATCTCTGTGTGTCTTCCTGCATCCAAATCCTGCAAAGTAGAATAACGCGCAGATGGTGGTACTGCACTTCCACGCCCGGAAGACGCCTCAGTCTTACTCAGATCGATTCCTTTCGCCTGCGCAATTGCTTCCAGTTCTCCTTTCAGTCCATCACTGATTGCCTTCATATGCACACTGTCACGGTAACATCCAACTCCCGCGCCGAGAATTGCCTGTGGCAGATTGTTACAGACATTCAGCCGAAACTTGCTCCACATCTCTTCTCTTGCATACTCTGTCGCCCGGAAATGGATTCCGGTATCCTTGAACAGTTCTTCGATTGCCCTGATGCGATCACTATCGTAAGGTGCAGTAAGTTCGCCAAAAATAATTCCGATTGTTGTCTCAGGATCAAAATGATAGCCATCTTCTTCCTTATGTGAAGCGACCTTGATCACTGCCGGAAGAAGATGCTCCACTCCTACTTTTTCTGCAATAATCTCTTCACTGTCTACCCCGTTCATCAGACTCATAATTATCGTATTCTCCGAGGTTACTTTCTGAATACTTTCCAATGCCGCCGAAAGTGAGCCATACTTCAATGCAACAATCAGTAAATCGACAGCGTCTGTTTCTCCGGGGTTCCATACTTCGGGATGGTATATTTTTCCGTTAATTGTGCATCCATTCTGTTTCAGTCTCTCTGCTCGTTCTCCTTCTGCGATCACTCCAAGCTCTATGTCATTTCTGCTCGATAATCCCCAGATCACATAAGAGCCTACTGCTCCGGCACCGAGGACTGCCACTTTCTTAATTTTCATTCATTTCTCCATTTCTTATCCGATCAAGACTTTTTTGCCTTCAAAATCGAAACCATAATGATGTATTCTTTCCTGCTCTTTGCACTATACAAAGATGCTGTTCGCAGTACTTTGCGAACAGCAATCCCTCGTAAGTATTATACACTATCTTTCCCAAAAGAAACAGTACTATCTTACTCTTCCATCAGATCCGCCATCTGATACTTTATTAGATCAACCTTTCCATCTTACTTCCACACCGTCTTCTCTCAAAAGCTCTGCCTGTACATCTGCTCCGCCAAATGCAAATGCTCCGGCAAGCTCGCCTTTCGCATTCACAACACGGAAACATGGAATGTGATCTGGATCTGGATTCTTATGAAGCGCATTTCCAACTGCTCTTGACATCTTTTCATTTCCTGCCATCTTCGCAACCTGTCTATAAGTTGCCACATGCCCCTTCGGAATCCGTTTTACAGCTTCATAGATTCTTTTTTGTAGGACTGTCTGTCACAAGATCATAGCTCTCACCGATCATCCGTTCAATATCCTTGTCCGGAACAGATCCATCCAGAATAATTGTGTTCCAATGCTCTTTATTCTGATGATATCCAGGAATTACCGATGGATACGCTGCACGCCAGAAATCTCTCCATCTTGAATCCGTCTTTACATTCAAATGGATCAATTCGTCTTTTTCGTAAATCCACAAAAATATCTTTTTCCCCGGGGCTTTACACGGATCACCTGCCATCGTTGGTCTTTAAAGACCTGTCTTCATAGCTGTCCGGGAAAGTTAATCCATAGGCAGCAGCTTCTTCTCTTGTTTTCATCTCATCTTACCTCTCATATTTTCATTTACGTAATTATTTTCCAAACCGGAAGGATAGATAATAGACATAATCATTCTTCTCCCTAAAATTTCCCTGCTCCATTTCTTTTACCGGAATTGTTTCCAATCCATCTTCTCCGTAAATCAATGCCATCAGGCCTTGTTCTGTATCCCGCTGAATCGGAACTTCACCTTCCACTTGTGTCGCACTTCTTCCATAATATTCTCTGTTTTCTACATTTTCCAGAATCGGAAAATCTGTAGAACATTTAGAATAATCGTCTGCTATGATCAATTTCACTCGAAACAATTCAAAATCCGGTATCACAGCAATCACACCTCTTTTTAGCCGATTCGATCCCATCATAGTCCAAATCTGCCACTTTACTTTTATTAATCAATTCTCCCGCCTGATACTCTCGGTAATATATCTCTATTTCCTGTATTCTTTCGTTCTCCTCATTCGTTGTTGCTTCGTGAATAAGGATTTTTTCTATCATTGCATTTAATAACGGTGCTGTCAGTTCCTTTGGTACGGAATACTCCTTGATTAACTCAATCCACTTTTCAGCACCTATCATATCCTGTTCCATTTTACTTAATTCTTCTCTTAGGTTGGTTATCTGCTGTTCCAGTTCTATCTGTTCTTTTTGATATTTCCCCGACAGCATGATGAAGTTTCGTTCCGTTATCTTCTCACAGGCTCTATCTTCGTACATTTTCGCAAACAAGCGGTCAATCTCATTTTGTCGGTTCTCGGCTTTCTTCAAGGCACTTGCCTTTTTCTTCTTTTCCCGTATTCGCTCTGCATTGCCAGCCTTTTGTATCTTATTCAACACCTTTTCTTCGTCTTGCTGTACTGCCTTAGCCCAATACTGCAATCGTTCCAATACGGCTTGATACAACACATCATAACGGATATAGTGCATAGAACAAGTACCTTTGCCAAACTGCCCGTAGTAACTGCAAGCATAATAACTGTATGGCGTTTTATTTGCCTTATTTGTCGCAAACCGCATAGACCAGCCACAATCCGCACACTTGACAAGCCCTGCAAATATCGGCGTTGCCTTTTCCTTTGTCTGTCTACGCCTTGATTTTATCTGTTCCTGTACACGATAGAACACTTCCTTGTCAATAATCGGTTCATGCGTGTTTTCTACTCGAAACCATTCACTTTCGGGCTTTCGTACTTTCTTCTTGCTTTTGAAAGAAACGGTTGATTGTCGATTATGAACGCTGTTTCCGATATAGACTTCACTTTTCAATATCGCCTTTACATGAGCAATCGTCCACTCATAACGCTTGCTTTCGGGCTTTCCCTCAAAGATATGAGCAAAAGTACCGTACCTTGTGAAATTCAGCCAAGACGCTGTCGGGACTTTTTCTTCTCGCAGTACCTTTGTGATTTTTGCACTACCGTAACCTTGATAGGCTAGGGAGAAGATTTTTTCAACAATCCATTTTGTTTCCTCATCAACCAACAGTTTCCCTTTGATGTCGGGGTGTTTCTTATATCCTAACGGAGCATAAGCCCCATAATACGCACCCTCTGCAAATTTTGTCTTAAAGGCTGATTTCACTTTACGGCTCGTATCTCTTGCTACCCATTCATTAATGATATTCTTAAATGGTGCAATCTCACTTTCGCCTTTTTCGCTGTCTACACCGTCGTCAATCGCTATGTAACGGACATTATGGCTGGGAAAATACAATTCTGTATATTGTCCTGTCATAATATAGTTCCTGCCAAGTCGGGAAAGGTCTTTCGTTACAACACAGTTGATTTTTCCTGCCTCTATATCTTCAATCATTCTCTGGAAGCTCGGTCTTTCAAAATTTGTTCCCGACCAGCCGTCATCAATATACTCATCAATCACATTCAAATGATGTTCTTTTGCATATAGACGCAACATACTTCTTTGTGTGGTAATGCTGGAACTTTCGCCTTGTAATTCATCATCTCGGCTCAACCTAAGATAAAGTGCAGTATTGTAAATCTGTTGTTTCATTGTCAGTCATCCTCCTTTATAACTAACCCATGTTTACAATACCTGCTTGCAAGTAAAGTATAACATGGGTTATTTTTCACATTCAATCTATTTCTTACAACTGCACCGAATTTATGCGATTGTCTGCTTTGCTTTTCAAGGCATAACATCAGTCAGAAGTTCTTCCATTGTCTTTCCTTTTTCGGAAAAATGCTCTTTTACAACAATCTTTGTTTTTCCTCTGTTGCCAATGCCACGCTTATTATTTGTCTTTTCTTGCCTTGTTTTTACAATATCAGCAATAACACATACCCCCTTTCTGTAAAAATCTTTTCTAAGCAATTCAACGGCTTTTGTCATAGCCCACAGGAGTTCCACCTCTGCATAGTTCTTATGTAGCCGTACCCATTGCGTACGACGCTCTTAACGCTCAAGCTGTGGCTGTACGGGAGTATCATTATCAGACAGAACAGGTCATGGCGATAAAAGAGGACAAGTCTTTTACAAGAACACAGATAGGTTGTCGCTCGCTTTTACTGGAGAAAGGTCATGGCGTATCTGTTTCAACGGCTCGCTGTCTATCTAAGGTATTGAATTGCTTTATTCAGTTGTCAAAGAACACAAAAGAAGAAAATCGTCTTTCCTATATACCGCGTTGGAAAGAGCAGAAGCGTAACCAATCCTCAAAACTTTTCTCTTTTTCTGCACCATATAGGGAAAGAAAATGTCATTCTGCTAAGTTGCTGATGAAAAGATTTCTTTTCACACCCTAACTACCCATGAAACATCGTTACTGCCAACTATGGAATGAAAGATTTTCTTTGCTCCATATAGGGAACGGCAACTGCGGATTGTTAAGTTAAAATTGAAAATAGTTTCTTCTTTCACACATATAAGGACAGCAACCACCGATTTGATGACCTGTTTTCAAAAAAAGTTAGATTTCCTTTCCTCGCACCATATCTGTACACAAGTAGCCGTTTTGTTGCAGATTTTTTGAAGAAATTAAAAAATACCGTCATTCCTTGTGGAACAGCGGTATCTTTCTCAATCATATCTGCTATATCTGTTGTCATTTGTTTGATTTTTAATTCCTGCTTTTCTGTTAGTCTTGTATGCCTGTCGATTTCTTCCAGATACTTTGCTCCTGTTTTCTTTTCAATCTCTTTTATCATCAATAAAGAGGGCATGACCTGTCTTTCTAACCAGCGTTTTGTTTTATCCATATTGACAGCAACAGGTGTCATAATAAATGGAAGTGAAGTCGTTACATTATCTAAAAATATATCCCATAAAATATAATCGGGAAAATCTATTTGTGTGAGGATAAGATTTGCTATGGTCTGTTCGGGATTTCTTGAAAAAACAAGTTGTTCTATCGTTTGTTCTGCTTTTCCATTTTTCAAACGAATTTCAAAGCGGTTCTTAATGTCTGTTTTTATGCCCTTGCTTTTTTGTTCCTTTTCTTTTTCATACAAGCAAAAGTAGATAGAACTACTCTTTGAACCAATATAAAAAGTTTTTGCAGTATCTCCATTTGTACCCGATAATTTTCCGCTGTCTACTGCTTCATGGGTTCTTGAACGTTTCCATACCTTGTTGGCATAATAGCGTTCCCTTAGAATTTCTATATCCAGCAATCCGCCCATATCATTGACCGCTAAATCTATACGTTTAAAAACGCCTTGATAATCTATACAACAGCTTAAAAAGGAATACCAGTCTATCCCTCTTGCCTGTAAAACATATTCCAAGTTCCGACACCCCATACCTCTTAATTCTAATAAAACACCCATAGAACTATCTTTAGAAGCATTTACACTAATAGCCCCATAGATATACTGTTCTTCATAACCAAACATTCCATAATCTTCATGTATAAAATATTCGCTTTTCATTGCCAGTACATTTTTTATAATCTCCAATGCGTCTGTGGTAGGAAAACGAACACGCAGATAGTCAATCGTTAAAGTGAAAGGCTGTGTACAATTACAATAATCAAGATAATGTAGAAGTATATGTTTCATTTCTTTACTGGCTTTTGTTTTTCCGTTTTCAATTTCATTTAAGTTCTGCCTGCTGATTTGTAGTTCCAGTGCCAGTCGTGATTGCGAATAATCACAGGCATTTCTCTTTTGCTTTAATGTTTCAATAAATTCTATATCATTCATGCTTCATTCCTCCAATCAAAAAAGGCATATACTCATAGGAGCATACACCTTGTATCTTATATTTATTTTCTATTGATATGCTGTTTTAGACCTGTCGGGTAAAAAGAATATGGTGTGAAGTGAAATAAGTTCTTATAACTTTATAAATCGTTGCATATCAGCAGTTTTGTATTTGTTTTTGCTCTTGTCTTTTGTAATAGTACCCCCCTGTTAGATAACGGGGGCTTTATGGCTCGCTGACGCTCGCCCCACCGTCAGAGTGAACCAGCCGTTTGCCAGCAAAACTGGCATGGCTTGATGTCTTACGACCGCCACCACGTCTGGATCACTCCGGCGGTGTTGCTGTCTTGCCTACCATTTCCTCATTTTCCGTGTACTTATATCCAACACCTCTGACAATGACGATATAGCGTGGTCTGTCCGGCTCCGGCTCAATCTTCTTTCTTAATTTTCGTATGAATGAAGTCACGGATAGTCATATCCCCATACATTTTCATAAATCTGTTCTTTGGTAAAAACCTGCTCCTTATGAGAAATGAGAAAATAAAGTATATCAAACTCTTTTGCTGTAAGCTGTATGATATTGCCTGTTTTGTGTGATACAGTACGAGTAAAAGGATTGATTATAAAATCTGTCCTGTCTTGTTGTATATAAGCAGGAGTGGTACATATCTTTTTCGATAGCCATTCAACTGTTTGCTGGAAATAATGTTCTTCATTATCCCAAAATTCTGCTACTAATATCTTCCCATAGTATCACCTGCGCTTTTAAAGATTATTTTTCAAATATCAAATCAATTCTTCTAAAACCGCCATGTACATCTATTAAAGTAGGAATAAAACCAACATAGGAATATCCCTCTTTAGCATATTTGTTGATTATTTCTTTTGGTTCAGAAGCAGAATGGAATAGTACACCTTTTGCCTCAAATTTCACTTCTACATACTTATATTCTTTCATAATCATCAATACCGCCTTTCAATTATCTAAATGTTTTTCTAATTTCTTCTAATTCTTCTTCGTTTTCAACCCAATTTTCTGCATATCCACATGAACAACAAACATAACGTATTACAGGGATTTTCCCAAATAGCGTATAAGTGCTTGTGTAAATATTATTTCCGCTGGCATGGCGGTTAGGGTTATCTGGAATACGAACAATATCGGTTGAGCCACATTTAGGACATGATTTAGTATTTTTCATTTATATTCTCCTCACAACAGCAATTATTTTTTTTTGTTACGTTTGATAAAAAACCAATATGCAAATACAATCAAGGCAAGAACACATAAAATACTATCCATGAAATCACCCACTTTATATACCTTTCTTTTTATCCTCTTTTTTCTTTTTTGCGTTCCTTATATATCTTATTCCTTAAAGGAATACCACCGCACAGCAGTAGTACAACAGCCAATATTGTAAAGTCCATATGATTGCTCCTTTTTAAAATTCTTTTTTTTGTTCATAATTGACAAACTGATTTTCATTGAAACCAATAACATCAACAAAGCGATAATAATTGCAATAGCGATAAGAACTCCCATGCTTACAGTTGGCATATTATCTAACAGACTAACTAAATCAATATTGAAAATGGCTTCTGCTCCTTTCACGATAACGAGAGTGATTACTGCCAGACCGCCAAATGCACCAATCATAGCAATTCTTCCTTTATCTCCACCGAATTTTAGCTGAAAAGGAAGCATGATTGCTTGAACGACAATCATAATAGGTAAAATCATCAATGAACTCTGTACTAAGTCTGTAATAGGTAATGTATCTTTCAATACAGTTGTAATTATTCCTAAAACAGTTGCCAAAACCCAAGCCATACACCCCAATAATAGACCAAGAAAGTATTTTTCACTCACATAATGATTACGTGTAATAGGTAATGTAAACAGAAACGCATTTCCATTATCAAAATCATCATAACTGATTGTGCTTACTGTAAAAAGTGATACAATGAAACTCAGAAAACCTAATGGGAATATCACATCATCAGTAAATATCATCATTCCGATTACAATCGCCAAAATGAGCAACAGAAAGTTTTTCTGTAACATCATCAATTTCAAATCTTTTACGAATAAGCCTTTCATTGTTCTGTCCCCCTTATCATCATGGTAATAACTTCATCTATTGTACCTTTTTCAATGGCAATTTTAGGATAATTTTCCATATAATACTGTTTCTGATTTGTCAGACAGCTATATCCATATGTTTCTTTTTTGGAACGCAATATAAACTGTTTATCCAGCTTGCTGTATTGTTCTGCGTCTACTTTTAATAAAGCATAGTCACTAAGAAGAACGTCCGTATCTTCATGCAGAATAATTTTTCCGTCATGTATCATATAAAGGTCATCACATAGCGACTCCAAATCACTGGATATATGAGAGCTGATTAAAATGGAGCGTTCTTCATCTTTTTCCAGAAATTCTCTTAACATTTCAAGCAATTCGTCTCTTGCGATTACATCTAAACCTGCTGTCGGTTCGTCCAGTATCAGCAGTTTTGCATTGTGTGAAATTGCAACCAGCACTTTTAATTTTGCTTTCATTCCTGTTGAAAATTCTTTTATCTGTTTATTCATAGGTAGTTGAAATTTCTGTACCTGTTCTATAAATAGTGATTTGTCGAATTTTGAGTACATATTCTGCAATATAGGGATAATATCTTTTATCTTCAGATACCCACTAAAACCAGAATCCGACAATACTACACCCAATTCCTCTTTATCTTTTGCTGTGAAGTCTTTTCTGTCCTTTCCAAGTATGGTAATATTTCCGCCGTCAGTTGAAATCAAACCTAATATCGCCTTAAATGTTGTGCTTTTTCCAGCACCATTTTGTCCAATCAAGCCTGTTACACATCCAGACATAAGCTCTAATGAACAATCAAGAGAAAAATTCTCATAATGCTTTTTCAAGTGTTCAATTTTTAACATACATCAACCCTCCAATATCAACTCAAATAAACTTTTTATATCTTCATCACTAATACCACATCGTCTGCCTTTTGGATAGCCTGCTCCAAATCCGCTTCCAATTCTTTTTTCTGTTCTTCCAAAAGCAGTTCTGTATTTGTAGCCGCTACATAAGTGCCTTTTCCATGTACTGTAACCGTAAAACCCTCACTTTCCAAATTGTCGTAAGCTTTTTTTACAGTTAAAGCACTTATTTTTAGTTCCTTAGAAAGTGTACGGACAGATGGAAGATTGTCGTTTTCCTTTAGTTCCCCGTTGCGTATGAGCATTTTAATCTGGTCAACAATCTGTTCATATATGGGAACCATTAGGGAAGTATTGATTATAATTTTCATTCTTTATATCCTTCCTTCTTTTCTTGATAACAGTATATAACAGTTACAAACTGTTGTCAAGTGTTATATAGTGTTTATTTTAAATTTTCTTTTGAAATTAAAAACATGCAAATCAATATAGAAATGCATGTTAAAAAATATAGTATTCTATTGTAATTCCTTTAACGCAAGCAGGTGTTTCATGGATTGTTTCTAATATCCTTTTGTTGGGGAAACTCCTCGTTCCCATTTTGATACTGATTTGTCACTCATATTTAATTTTTCTGCAAGCTGTTTCTGCGTCATTCCCAGGCTTTCCTTTTTCCCTGCAATATATTTTCCGATTTTAACAAGATCCATACATTTCACCTACTTTCTGTTTACACTAAGCATAAAGGATATTTTCCAAAATGAACACCCCTTTGGAGTAGAATTTGACACATATTCTCTTTTCTTGCATATTTTAAACGAGAATCTTATATCACTCTGGAGGATTTATGAAAAAATTGATTTCCGTAATACTCGCTTCTGCTCTGACTGTTGGGTTGTTGTCAGCCTGCGGGTGACATTGAACGAGGTAGCCCATTCTATCTTCTATGCCCCTATGTATGTTGCCATTGAAAATGGATATTTTGAAGATGAGGGAATTGAACTTACTCTCGTAACTGGTTTTGGAGCCGACAAGACAATGACTGCTGTCATCTCCGGTGAAGCTGATATTGGATTCATGGGATCAGAAGCATCCATCTACACATATAACGAAGGTGCTAACGATTCTGTTGTCAACTTTGCCCAACTGACTCAGCGCGCCGGTAATTTTCTTGTTGCCAGAGAAGAGATGAAAGATTTTAAGTGGACTGATTTAAAGGGGAAAGATGTTCTTGGTGGTAGAAAAGGTGGTATGCCGGAAATGGTATTTGAATATATTTTAAAGAAAAATGGAATTGATCCACAAACAGACCTCAACATCAACCAGGGGAATTGATTTTGGTTCCACTGCTGCCGCATTTTCAGAGGGGAAGTGGAGACTTTACTGTTGAATTCGAGCCAAGTGCAACCGCTTTGGAAATGGAAGGAAAAGGATATGTTGTAGCCTCACTTGGTACTGACAGCGGCTATGTTCCTTACACTGCCTACAGCGCAAAGAAGAGTTATCTCGACAAACATCCTGAGATTATCCAATCCTTTACAAATGCGCTTCAAAAAGGTATGGATTTTGTTCAGATTCACACGCCAGAGGAGATTGCTTCCGTGATTGCCCCTCAATTTCCTGAAACAGATCTTAAAACCATCACAGCGATTGTAAACCGTTATTATACACAGGACACCGGAAAGCAGATCTTATATTTGAAAAAGAGAGTTTCGAGCTGCTTCAGGATATTCTGGAAAGTGCCGGAGAACTGGATTCACGCGCTCCTTATGAAAAACTTGTCACAACTGAATTTGCCAAAAAGCTATGGAATAAATCATTTCTTGCAGAAGAAAACGCATTCCACTATAATAAAAAAGGAAGCCAGACTTCTGGCTTCCTTTTTTTCAAAAACGCAATAACAAAACAATACTTTTTTCGAAAGGACATTGTATTACTATGATTGATAAAAACTGATTCCTTACGGGGGACTTAAGAAAGAACCATTTTCAGGTACACATCATGGAATGCGCTATTTCTTTCGCGGAGATGACGGAAAAAGCAGCACAACCTTCACCGTATTCATTTATCCAGAACCGTGGTGCTTTGAAGATACACCGGAAGAAGAGAAAGAACAAAAGACATTTCCGCTCTCCGATGAAGGAATGGACGAAGCCATTGCCTGGCTTTTCGAACGCTTTGAAACTGAGAAATCCAAATGGTTGAATGCGAGCCGCGATGCAATGCACATTGTGAATAATCAGGCCTTCTGATTATAATCCCCAAACATCTTCTTCATATGAACATTCATAATATAGTAATACATCGCGATCAGGAGGCCTCCTGCCAGCACCCATGCAGCCGGGCTGGCCAGGCAAACGCCAAGATAACTTCTCTCTCTTGCTGCGATCCGTGCTACCACACCTCTTCCGATCAGTTCAGCAACACCGGCCATCATCGGCAGCAGTCCGTATCCGAGTCCCTGGATTCCATTTCTGTAGATATTCACAATTGCAAGCGGAATGAAGAAAAGTCCGATACATTTCAGATAGATATCCACAGAACTCATGATAATATCCACATCCTCAGAAACAAACAGATAGGTCATGAATTTTCCGACAGTCATAATAAACGTTGCAGCTACAAGAGAGTAACCGATACCAAGAATCGTACACGCCTTGAAACCTTGACGGATTCTTGGTACATTTCCGGCTCCGATATTCTGTGCTCCGTAAGTTGCCATTGTTGTTCCCATCGCTACATATGCCTGTGTTACAACCTGCTCAATCTTACTTGCCGCAGTAAATGCCGCCACAAGCGTAGATCCCAGAATATTCAATGAAGACTGTACCATCATAGTTCCAATTGCTGTGATTGAATACTGCAGTGCCATTGGAAGTCCGATCTTTAACTGAATCGCGCAAATCTGCCCGCCAACATGCCAGTCTTCCTTTTTCAGATGAAGAAGCGGAATCTTCCACATAATATAAATAAGACAGAGTACACCTGATATGCCCTGTGCTACTACCGTCGCGATTGCCGCACCCGGTGCGCCCATCTGAAATACAATGATTAAAACCAGATCCAACACGATATTCAGCAACGCACTGATGATCAGGAAATACAATGGAATCTTACTGTTTCCCAGTGCTCTTAAAATACTGGATAACAAGTTATAAAGCATCTGCGCCAGGATTCCTCCGCTGACGATCATAATATACTTATATGCATCTGCAAAAATATCAGACGGCGTGTGCATCAGATGTAACAGCGGTTTCATAAATAACATAAAGGTAACCGTAAGAAACAGTCCGATCAAGAATGAGAGGATTCCTGCCCCCGCAACGGTGCGCCGCATCCCCTGCATGTCTCCTGCGCCAAACTTCTGCGCTGTGAGAACAGTAAATCCGGCTGTCATTCCAACTACAAATCCATAGATCAGAAACATGATTGTTCCTGTGCTTCCAACTGCTGCAAGCGCTTTCGTTCCAACGAACTTACCTACGATCACAGCATCCGCCATATTATAAAACTGCTGGAAAACATTTCCCAGAAAGATTGGAAATGTAAAACTTAAGATCATCTTCATTGGGCTTCCAACAGTCATATCATTCTGTACTGATTTCATGATGTCCTCCTTTTTTCGAAAAACGTGCTTATTATATACTAGTTTTTCCCTGATGTAAATATCCTGAAAAGGAGTTTTTACATTTCTTTCAAAACGTAACGATTCACTCAAAAATCATCTATATGGGAAGATGCTATTCCAGGAACAGCACTTCTTCCTCCACCAGCTTCAGCGCATCCGGCATTCCTTTTTCCCGGATCTTCTCCTGATTCTCTCTCTGTACAAACCAGAGATCACAGGCGGATCTGCCTCTTCATTTGCAGGCTTCAGATAATAATTATCTTCGAAATGGGAGTGCTGCCTTACTCTCTAATAGAAATGGAATCTGATTCTTTCCACCTTCTCCCCAGATTGGGACAAAATCATGCGCACGATAACCGATATAGTTGATATTTTCTGGGATATTTCTTTGCTCTGTACACAACGTAATCCCCCAGTCTGTCAGTTCTGCGGTATGCTCATCCACATAAACTGCTCTTGTGAAATTCTTGCATCCAGTCAGCCGTGCCGCTTCTTTTCTCTGCGGATTCTGGAACAATTCTTTCGTCTTCCCTGCTGCCACAATCTGCCCCTGGTCGATGATCAGCAGTTCTTCACTGAACCGGTACACTTCATCTCTGCTGTGAGACACCATGATCACAGTACCCTCATAATCTTCGAGAAGTTCCTGTAATTCCTGCTGCAGACGGTCCTTCAGATACATATCAAGTGCTGAAAATGGTTCATCTAAGAGAATCACATCTGGTTTATAAGCCATGATTCTCGCAAGGGCTACCCTCTGCTGCTGGCCTCCGGAAAGCTCTGCCGGGAATCGTTTTTCCAGTCCTGTCAGCTGAAATTTCTCAATCATCTCACGCACACGCTTTGCATTCTCCTGCTTTTTTCCTTTTAATCCGGCGGCGATATTCTTTTCCACCGTCATTGTCGGGAAAAGTGCATAATTCTGAAACAGATAGCCAATGTTACGCTTCTGCGGTTTTAAATTCACTTTATTTTCGCTGTCGTAAACTGTCTTTCCTTCAATTTTGATCAATCCGCTCTCCGGCGGCTCGATTCCTGCAATACTCTTTAGTGTCATGCTCTTTCCACATCCGGATGCGCCGAGGATTCCGATTCGTTTAGAATCACTTTTTAAAATCTATGTTCAGCTCAAATGTATTCCGTTTTCTCTGAATCTTTACTTCTATCGCCATCTCTTACCACCTCTTGACATTCTTCATTTTCTTGCCCGAGATCAGATTCATCAGGAAGATCACCAGGAATGCAATCACCATGACAATCGCAACCCACACACCTGCAGTCATATAGTCTCCGTCCTGAATGACCATTGCGATCTTCTGCGAGATTGTTCCTGTCTTTCCCGGGATATTTCCGGCAAGCATGGAAGTAGCTCCATATGCACCGAGTGCTCTGGCAAATGTAAGAATCGTTCCGGATGCGATTCCAGTCCTGCGGTCGGGATCACTACTTTCCAGAAGATTTCTGTATCTGACATGCCGAGTGTCCTTCCTGCATAGATCAGATTCACATCGATCTGTTCCATCGCTGCACGGGCATTTCTGTACATCAGCGGAAATGAAATTACTGTGGCAGCAATGATACATCCAAGCCATGTCTGCACAACTTTAATTCCAAAATTTTCAAATAAAAAGATTCCAAACGGTCTTCTCCTGCTGAAGATCAATAACAGAAAGAAGCCGGCCACTGTCGGCGGAAGTACCATTGGCAAGGTCAGTATTCCATCTATAATAGCCTTTTTCCCCGGAGTTGTCTTCACAACCTTACGTGCCGCATAGATTCCCAGAAAAAGGAAAATATCGTAGCTACGATTCCTGTTTTTATTGAAATAAATAATGGGCTCCAGTCCAGATTCTTCAGGATTTCCATCATTTCATCCATTCTATCATTCACTCTCCTTTACAACTATAAGAAAAAGGCTGTCCGAAACTTTTCATTTCTGGCAGCCTCTGCTGTTACTGTTCACACGATGTGCGACCAGCAACGCATCTCGCCATTTTAAATCGCCTTTGGCGATGGGGCGAGATGCATTCAAGTCAAAACACGCATCCTCCGTGTCAATCAGCAAAGTGATTGACACGGGAGTGAACAGTAACCCTCTGCTTCTATAGTAACACATCCGTTACTATCACACTATCTTTATTCTACATTTGTATCGAAGTAATAAGACTCAAATACTTTCTTTGCATTGTCTGACAGAACAAACTTGATGAAATCATCTGCTACTGCGTTCTGTGCATCATCAGCCTCATCATTTACTACACGTGCGATCGGATAGATTACATTTCCTGTCAGATCATACCCTACTGTCTGAAGAATATCGAGTTCGTCCTCGAATCCATATGTATCAGAGTAGTAAGTTGTTCCAACTTCACAAGATCCTTCCACTACTGCGGAAAGAACCTTGCTTACGTTGTCCTGCTCGCTGATCTCAAGTCCGCCAAGTGCTTCTGATACTTCTTCTGTTGTGATTGCTGAAGGATCATCCACCTTCGGAAGAACACCCATATTCATAAGTGCGGTTCTTGTATACTTACCTACCGGTACGCTTCCACCGGCAAGTGCAAAGCTTTCTGCTTCGCTTAAGTTATCAAGTCCTGTTACCTTTGTTCCGCTGTCTTTTCTTGTCACAACTACTACCTGGTTGTTTACAACATTCGCTCTTGTTCCGTCTGCTACAAGACCATCGGACTCAAGCTGGTCCATCTGCTTCTGTGCTGCTGAGAAGAAGATATCACACTCATATCCTTCTTCAATCTGTGTCAGAAGTGTACCTGAACTGTCTGCATTGTATGTGATCTTTACATTCGGATGTTCTTCGTTATACTGTGTTGCGAGCTTATCCATTACATTCTTCAAGCTGGCTGCAATAAATACCTGGATCTCTGTTTCTTCTTCATCACTGCCTTTGTTGTCAGTTGCTTCTGTTTTTGCTGTGTCGTCTGTCTTTTGTCGGCTTTGGATCCACATCCAGCCATAGAAAACACCATTACGGCTGCCATCATTGCTGCTAAAATTCTCTTTTTTCATCTTGTCTCCTCCTGACAGGCGCCTTGTTCATAAAATTATTCCTGTCTTTTCTTTCTAAATGATGGTCTTATTATAACCGATTTGTTTTATTTTAACAATCGCATTTCTAAAAAAAAGTTGTGATTTACACAACTTTTTTCATTAACTGTATTTTTAATAATGTCATGTGACCGCTTTTTTCGCTAATATTATTTCTTCTTTTCACATATTGCGTGTAAAAGACAGATCAAGATTCAAATATATCCTTATATCTCTTCTCTGCATATTTCACCACATCTTTTTCCAACAGTTCATATTTTCTGAGTATGTCTTTCCCTGCTTCACTTACACTGGCTACACCGCCATGCTTGCCTCCCGGACTTCGCTCTACGACGGTATATCCGAGTTCTTTCTCTGCACTTCTGATCAGGCTCCAGCCCTTGCTGTAAGACATTCCTGTCTTTGCACAGGCGTCTCTTACCGAACCAAGTGTATCGATCTGACGCAGAAGGAATACAATTCCCGGACCGAAGAAGTTCTCATTCTTCTCCAACTGAAGCTTCACTCTCGGACGGATTCTTCTCTCCCTTTTCCTTCTCTTTGAAAATCTCACGGAAAGGTTCTCCCCCTCCGGAGTAAAGAGCTACACCGTTGGCCTCCACCGGAACGAAAATGCGTTCTACATTCAGCGCATCCATGGCGCCTTTAAGTCCACCTTCACCTTCATAAGAAGCAAACTGATCGATCATACTGCGATCCATCAGGATCGGATGTCCTTTTTTCGTTCTTCCCAGACAGGTACATAGACTTTCTCATGAGCGTTTTCATTTTCTTTCGCTTTTTGCATCAACACACGTACGGTATCTTCTGTGAAAAGAGAAACTCCTGCCGGACAGAAGAAGAATTTCTCACAGCGCGGTTTCAGGTAGTTCATCCCTCGAACTGCTGACGTGATCATCTCTTCCTTCTCATAATCTTCACTGCGAAGGAATACTGCACCAAGCTTCGCCAGTTTCTTCTCCACCTGCTCCGCCTGGTATCCTGTGATCAGCACGATCTCATCCACGCCTGCTCTCTTGAAATTTAAAATCATCTGACGCAGAACCTGGATTCCATCCACCGACTTCATCTTATCATAACTCTTATATCCACCAGATTTTCCTGCTGCCGCAATCACTGCTCCTACCCGCATTTGCATTCTCCTTTCAGCTCACCGCTGCTATTTTTATCACTGTTCACACTATATGCAACCAGCAATTCTATCATTATGCCGTTCCGAGATCTTCTTTGCGATCAATATCCTGAAGTTCTCCCGCCTGTACCGGCACAATTTTCAGCGAATCTACGTTTTCTTTCAATATCTTCTTTCCACCGATATCTCCATCTAACTCCAAAAGTTTATCAAAGAATCTCTTATCCCACAAGACCGGATTGCCATTTCTTGTTCCTTCTCCTGCACAAACAATCTTTCCCGGATTATGAAATGCTGTATTTATGATTCTCTGAATCGTGGATTTTTTAATCTTGGCTGATCGCAAACACTGAACAGGACTCCTCGAAGCGGTGTTCCATTTTCTTCCGCATCCTCGATTGCCTTTGTCAGACCGAGCTTTACAGAAAGAGAGATTCCCTTCTCCGGTTCTTTATTGCATACGACGGTGCAGCCTGCTGACTCTGCTGAAAGTGTAATCTCTTCTTTTCCTGTCACTACATAAGACTTGAATCCCTGAAATGCTTCAAACCGGCTGATGGCACTTTCATACATTGCTTCACCTTCTACAACTGCTTTCAGTTTATCTGAACCGAACCGAACACTCTGTCCTGCTGCCAATAAGATCAGTGCATACTTTCCTCTGCTCTTTTCATAACTACAGACAGCATCGAGCACACCTCCGCCAATCGCCCTTGCTTTGTCTGAGATTGTCCGGCAATGCTCCTGCTTTGCACGAGCATCAATATCTCCCGATCTTCAGTCCCTTCGTCACCTGAACACCTGGCTGAAGCATTCCGCGAACGATACCGTCCATCAGCGCATAAACCGGCTCTCCGCCTGTAATTGCAACGATCTGTCCTTTTCGTACCAGATCGCCGATCACAGCCTTCGGTTCGATCACCCCATCTGCGGATGCTTTGATCAGACGCTCAATAGAATATCCCCAACATTTCCCGAACTCCGGTATTCGGGATCGCACTTCCGTCCCAGATTACATTCCCCAGTGTATGTCCTCTCTTTGTCTCGACTACACAATTACAATCTTCTCCAGCAGTAAATCCAGGTCCGACTCCGATCACAAATGATGCATCTGTGATCTTTGTTCCGAGATTTCTCTTTGCAAGGATGGCATCCACGATCACATCCGGCTGAAACCACTGTATACATTCTGCCTTTGGATCAACGATCACAGGGATATCTCCCTGTTCCATAATCTCCTCTGCTTCTTCCTGATTCTTTGCCAGGCGCGCCGTCATATCTTCTACAACTGCCTCACCTTCATAAACCGCTCTGGAAAATGCAACTAGTCTGCGGACCGTCAATGGCACAGCAATATCTGTCATCATGATCTGATGCCCTGCGCCATATAATCTGGATGCGATTCCTGTTGCCAGGTCTCCCGCACCTTTAATCAATATCTTCATCTCAATACTTCCCATCTATTTTCCTGAGAATCTTCTATGATTCTCCGTTATTTTGCCTAATTTATTTACGTTCAAGAATAATCTCTGCACTTTTTCTACAATATTTATTACAGCTTATAAGATGTCACAAATATATTCTTAATTCCATTCTCATACAAGCACTTTGCAATCTTACACGCTCTGTCTCGCCGCTCCTTTGTGTCTGCCTTATTCAGTACAACAATATACTCTGCCTGCTTCGGACAGCCTTTTTCGCCCGCCCTGTTCATGACATGCAAGCTTTATCAGGTCCTCTTCTGTCACCCGATCTTCCTGCTGTTTTCCAAGAAGCTCTGCTGCCTTTTCGCTTCGAAAGACAGATTTCTTCCAGCTTTTGATTCAAAGCGTCCATTCCATAAACAGAAAATACATGTGTTGTCTGTGGCAGGAGCACAGGTTCTTGTTCTCCCGGTACTTTTAACGGCACCATCCTTGCTCCGTCCGCTTCAACAAGTAATGGCACATTCCAGCTTTCTATCTCTGCCAGAATCAACTCCGGAACGCAGCTCATTTTCCCTTTTTTTTTTCGCTCTTGCCCCAATCCAGGCCTGTCCATATTGTTCAAGGCATTCCTTCACTCGTTCAAGCAGCTCGTTCCCTTTACTAATCCACTCTTCCTCTTCAGCCACACAACTCCATGGAGTCGTCTCTTCTCTCATATGAGTTGTTGTAAGAACAATTGCCTTTTTTCCCCATCAGCGCATACTCTTCTGCAAGCCTTCTCAATGTAGAGGTCTTTCCTCCTGCACCGACAGCAGCTATCATCGGACATTCTGTATAGTCAGGCTTTACTATCGATAAGAAAGATTCTGCTTCACAAAGTCTGCCATCTCTGAAATAACTTATCACTTTACAGATCCCTTCTTTCTATATTTCTGCATCTTTTGAAAGAAGATAGCCCACAGGCAGATGCCTGTGAGCTATCTTTCTCACGTATGATCACTCTGGTCTCACTCTATTTCCACCGGAGCAATCTCACATAAACCTTCTGCTATTATCTTAACAGATATGTGTAGTCCTTGCAAACAGTCTCCATTACTTTCTGAAGTGCTTCCGGAATCTTTGTCTCTTCTCCAAGTGTCCAGTCGAGGATCTCTCCACAGAAACGAACCTTGCAGTGTACTGCATCTTTATCCAGTACTGTAAATCCCTGATTCTTGCTGTCTGCCATATCGTTCTCGTCCATGAATAATGTGAATTTATCCAGGTACGGAGCACTGTCGTACGGACAGAAGCTCTTACAGTTACCACATTCATTACACATGTAATCCACATGGATGATCTGATGTTTCTCCAGTCCCGGAACCTTGATTGCTACATTTGCTCTGTTCGGGCAAACTTCCTTACAGTTCTCACAGATTCCTGCACAGTTAAGACATCTCTTAGCCTCTGTGCTGTCTTCGCGTACGTCTTCGAGGTTACCCTTTCTCTCGTATACAACAGCTTCATCTGTCTCTGCATCGAAATCTCTTACAAGAGTCTCTCCGATCACTGCCTGAGCAGCTTTGAGACCATCACGGATACCTTCTACTACTGTAGCCGGTCCGCCAAGTCCGTCACCAACAACGTAAACGTTCTCTACGTTTGTCTCTAATGTCTCTTCATTTACAAGAGCACGTCCTCTGTCATTTACGTTGATTCCATTTGCCTCGTAAAGAGCAGTCGGAACTTTTTCACCAACAGCTGCGATCACTGTATCAGCCGGGATCTCTTTGAGTTCTCCTGTCTTAACAACGCCTCTTCTTCCAGAAGCATCCATATCGCCAAGAACCATAACTTCGCAGATCAGTTTTCCATTCTCAAGTTTAACAGGAGAAAGGAGTTCCATGAATTCTACGCCGTCCTCTACTGCCATTACCAGCTCTTCTTCGTCTGCCGGCATATAGCGTTTTGTTCTTCTGTATACAAGATATACATGTTCAACGCCTGTTGTACGTTTTGCTGCTCTTGCTGTATCCATTGCTGTGTTACCACCACCGATAACTACAACGTTCTTACCGATATCAAGTTTTCCGCCATTTGCCTTGAAGTCAGCCAGAACTCGAGTGCATTCTTAGCTTCACCCCTGCTCAAGTCTTAATACTCCAGGCTCAGAAGCTCCTACTGCAAGGATCACTGTTGTAAATCCTTCTGCTTTCAGTGCTGCTGTATCTTTTTACTTCTGTGTTCAGACGAACTTCAACGCCCATCTTCTCAAGAAGTGCTGCATCTTTATCAATAGATGTTCCCGGAATTCTGAATTCTGGGATCACGTGGCGAACAACACCGCCGAGAGCGTCGTTCTTCTCAAATACTGTAACTGCCATTCCGGCTCTGCGCAGGAAGTAAGCAGCTGCCATACCAGCCGGTCCTCCACCGATCACTGCTGCCTTACCTTCTTTTGTGATTGCAGGTGCTGTCAGCTTGTTCATCAGTGCTTCGTATCCGTTCTGAGCTGCCTCAAGCTTCATCTCACGGATATGTACCGGTGACTCATAGAAGTTACGTGTACATTTGCCCATACAAGCATGTGCACAGATTGTTCCTGTAATGAATGGAAGTGGATTCTTCTCTGTGATAACATCCATAGCTTCTTCATATTTACCAGCTTCTACAAGCTGCAGATATGTTGTGATATCCTGGTGGATCGGGCATCCTTCTTACAAGGAGCGATAAAGCAGTCGATCAGCGGAACCTGTTTGTTGATCTTTCTGGACGGAAGCGGTTTTACAGCCTTTACATGATATGGGCTTGTCTTTGCTTCCTCAACCAGTTTCTCTGTCTTGGCAGCGTCGATACCTGTGAATACAACGCCTTCTTTCTCAAGAAGTCCTGCAATCTGGCAAAGTCTGTCATATCCGCCTGGTTTCAGGATTGTTGTAGCCATTGTTACCGGCCAGATTCCTGCATCGATGATTCCTTCGATGTTATGGAAATCAGCACCACCTGAATAGGAGATTCTCAGTTTTCCACCGAAATCTCTTGCCAACATATTTGCTACGGAGATGGAAAGTGGGTACAGAGATTTTCCTGACATATACATCTCTTCACTTGGAAGTTCATTCTGTTTTACATCAACCGGGAATGTGTTTGTGATCTTCACACCAAACTCCAGGTTTCTTTCCTGACAGACAGCGATCAGTCTGTTCAGCATCGGAACAGCATCCTCGTACTGCAGGTCGTCTTTGAAGTGGAAGTCACCGAATGCGATATAATCGTATCCCATGTCATCCATTGTCTTTCTTGCATACTCGTATCCAAGAAGTGTCGGGTTACATTTGATAAATGTATGGAATCCCTTTTCTGTGATCAGATACATTGCGATCTTCTCAATTTCTTCCGGAGGGCATCCGTGAAGTGTAGAGATTGTAACAGAATTACAGATATCACCGGAAATGCTTTCGATATCTTCTGCTGTCACTTTCTCGAACAGGTCAACATGCTCAAGAAGATAAGCCTTGCAGTGCTTGAAAATCTCTGAATCCTGTGCATGCTGCATTGTGTTCAGGAATGTGTCAACCTTCTCTGATTTGATTCCGGCAAGATCATATCCAACACTGATGTTGAACTGGAATCCGTCCATGCTTCCAAGTCCGAATTCTTTTTGAGATCACTTTCAGAAGGAACCATGCTTTGATGTACTCCTCCATTGCCTGTGGAACAAACAGCTCTGTAGACCACTCACAGTTGTAGCACTCGTCATCAGCCTTGATACATGGTCTGTTGATGCATGCTGCAAGCTCGTCTCCGTCCATTACCTGAACTGTCTTCAGCTCGAAGAAACGGCTTCCTGTGTAGTAAGCTGCGATAATATTCTGTGTCAGCTGAGTGTTTGGACCTGCTGCCGGTCCGATTGGTGTCTCAAGATCGCGTCCGAAGATTGTGCGGTTGAACTTGCTGTCCGCATGATATGGATGACGCTCTCCAAATACTGTTCCATTCTCTTTGTACTCTGTCAATGTCCAGTTTAAAAAGCTGTTCAAATGACATAGGTCTCATAATTTCACTCATACTTTTTTACCTCTCTTTTTTTCTTTTCACGGAAAACCTGCCATCGGCAGGTTTCTTCCGTAATGATTAAATCTTTGAAATCTCTGACAGATCATTCCCCAAGGACCTGTCTTTTCTCAAAAATCTGTTTCCTTTTATTTTGACTCCGGCTTTGGATCTTTCGGAAGAACCAGATTCAAAATAACTGCAAAAATTGTCGCCAGTACAACCGGTGATGATGCAAATGTGTTATTGATAATGGACTGGAAGTTCTCAAGTCCCATTGTCATTCCTAATCCATCGTAAATTGTTGATGTCATCTGATTTAAGCATCCGTTACTTAAGGATACACCCATACCGATTGCAATAGATAATCCTGCAACTGTTGTATTTCTTGTAGACATACCTTCACTTACAAGAAGCTTGATACCTGTCATTGCGATACCTGCGAATACAGATGCTACTGCTCCACCAAGTACACACTGAGGAATTGTTCTCAGAAGTGCTGAGAATTTCGGAATCAGTCCTGCAATCAGAAGGATAAATGCTGAAAGTGAAAATACCTTTCTTGCTACAACTTTCGTAGAACCTACAATACCTACGTTCTGGCTGTATGTTGCTGTCGGAGGACATCCGAAACATGCACTTACGATATTACTGATACCATAACCGATGATACCACCGTTGAGCTCCTGGTCAGTAGGAAGACGATCCATACCACCACTTGTTGTTGCGGAAAAATCTCCGATTGCCTGAATGGAATTGACAAGGAACAAAATCGCCAGCGGAATAATCGCTGAGATATCGAATTTTACACCGAAAGCGAACGGTTGTGGAAGCTGGAACCAACCTGCGTTTGAAAGTGCTGAAAAATCAACCATTCCAAAGCACAATGCAAGTACATATCCACAGACCAGACCGATCAGGATAGATGCAAGTTTGAAAAGTCCTTTTCCGTAATGGTTCAGACCGATTACGATTGCCAGTGTTACAAGGGATACAAGCCAGTTCTGCCAGGAACCATAAACAAGTGCTGCTGTCTGACCTCTCTGCTCTACGATCACTTCATATGTGTTCGCGGAGTTTCCTGCCATGTAGTTAATGGCTGTCTTATAAAGAGACAGACCGATCGCAAAAGATAACAGTTCCGATTACCAGTGGTGGGAACACCTTTCTGATCTGCTTAATAGTAAGTCCAACGATAATTGCTACAATACCACCTACGATCATCGCGCCAAAAATCGTGTTAACGTCCTGAGCCTGTGCTGCAATTGCTGTCATTGTCGGAACATAAGCAAAACTTACACCGATGATGACCGGAAGTCCGGATCCAAGATGGATCTTATTTCCATACAGCTGAAGGAATGTTGATAATGCTGCAAATACAAGTGACATCTGGATCAAGAGACCCATGTTTACATTTCCGCCTGCATTATTCGCTGCATTTGCAACCAGAATTGCCGGTGTAACACATCCTACAACTGCTGCAAGTACATGCTGGGCAGCAAGCGGAAGTATCTGACCAAATGTCGGGTTACCATCCCACTTAAACAGTTCTTCGTTTCCTCTGCGAGGTGCTTCTGATTTCTTTTCTTTCATTATTTTATTGTCCTTTCCGGTTAGTTTTGACGAAATGTGCGATCAAAGATACTGTCCACATCTGTTATATATGTTAACATTAATGAACAGTATCCGTCAATCTAAGCCTAACGACTGTTGATACGTTTTCCAAGTTCGGCTGCTGCCTGTCTGCAGTCTGCCATAACTTTCGCTTCGTCAATCTCTGTCAGTCTTCTGTCTTTCATCAATACTTTACCGTTTGCAACAGTTGTCACAACATCGTGTCCAGTTACTCCGAATACAAGGTGACCATTGATGTTATTCTCATTCATTGGTGTCAGCGGATTGTAATTAACAATGATCACATCTGCTGCTGCGCCTTCTTCAAGAACTCCGAGCTTCTGGTCGAAATAACGTCCTGCAATCTTTGCATTGTTCTCAAACAGCATTTTCGGAACTTCTCCCCATGCTGCATTTGGATCGCAAAGGTGATGTTTATGAAGAACATTTGCTACTTTGAAGGATTCCATCATATCATGAGTATATCCGTCTGTACCAAGACCTGTGAGGATTCCTCTGTGTACAAGTTCCATTGTCGGAGGGCATCCGCATGCATTTCCCATGTTAGATTCCGGGTTATGTACAACCATGGTATCTGTATCTTTGATCAGATCCATTTCATGTGGGTTGATGTAGATACAATGTCCAAGCAGTGTCTTCTCTCCAAGAATATTGAAGTCCATCAGACGGTCAACAAGTCTCTTTCCATAATGTTTCAGGCAGTGATGCAGATCTTCAATTCCTTCTGCAACATGAATATGATAACCAACTTCATCCGGTTTGTTTGCTGCTGCAAGTTCCATTGTCTCATCTGAGATTGTGAACTGTGCATGCATACCCATCATTCCGGCGATCATTCCGCTGTCATCCTTCAGTGCATGACGAATAAATTCTGCATTCTCCATTACAGACTCTCTGGCCTTGTCTTTTCCATCTCTGTCGGAAACTTCATAACAGAGACAGGAACGAATTCCTGTTTCCTTCGCTGCTCTCTCAATTTCAAATAAGGAACCTTTGATAGCTCCAAAGCTTGCATGATGGTCAAATACTGTTGTTACACCGTTCTTAATAGAATCAATATAAGTAGCCATAGCACTTAAATAAGTATCATTCAGTGTCAGGTTTCTATCCAGTGTCCACCACATTCCTTCAAGAATGCTGAGCAATCCTGTTGGATTGTATCCATTAATAGCAAGTCCTCTTGCAAAAGAACTATAGATATGTTCATGAGTATTAATGAATGCCGGCATAATCACTCCGCCTTTTGCATCAATAAACTCTGCATCTGGATAAGCCTTCTTCAACTCATCTGTTGGTCCAACCTTACAGATTACTTTACCGTCAATTGCTACTGCGCCCTCTTCCATATAAGGACATTCAGGGTTTCTTGTCACAACTCTACCATTACCTAAGATCAACATAATTGTAACCTCTCCTTTTTATGAATTTCTACACTTTGATGTTAAAATGCCATCTGCCTGTTATGTGCATTTCGTACATCAACGTCTCTGATACACATAGAATAACATCTAAATTGTCTAAATGCAACAAGAAATCTAAAAAGTTTTTTGTTACCTAAAAAATTTTTAGGAAAGGTATTGACTATCGTGATTTTTATGATATTATGGGATTATGAAGACAGAAAGCATGTAGAAAGGCAGGTGGACATATGCGCCATACCTTAGATTTTCTTAAGCAGCTTGCACACGGACTTGCAATACAATTTGGAAGTTCCTGTGAGATTGCAATTCATGATTTGAAGACAAAAGATCTGGAGAGATCGATCGTGTACATCGAGAACGGACATGTATCGAACCGACAGACCGGAGATGGTCCTTCAGGAATTGTTCTTGAGACGCTTCAGTCGGATCCGTCAACGATTCATGATAAGCTTTCCTATCTTACTAAAACAGAAGATGGACGAATCCTGAAATCGAGTACCTTCTATATAAGAGACGATGACGGATCAATCTCTTTACATCTTCTCATTAAACTATGACATCACAGCTTTTACAGCTGCGAGTACAGCAATTCAGTCTTTGATTGCTACGAAAGACAATCTTCCGGATCTTACAGGTGATTCGCCACGGCAGATCACACATAATGTAAATGAACTTCTGGATTTGTTGATCGAGCAGGCCGTTGCAAAGGTCGGAAAGCCAGTTGCAATGATGAACAAAGACGACAAAGTTGCTGTTGTCCAGTATCTGGATCATGCCGGTGCTTTCCTTATTACAAAGTCCGGCGATAAAGTTTCTTCGTATTTGGGGATATCGAAATTCACACTTTACAGTTACATGGGCAAATGACACGTATTAATTTAAGGAGGTCACTATAATGGAAACTATCAAATGGGCAGTAAACAAAATGCCAAAACAGATGACTCTCAGCTTCAGGTAATGTCACTTGAGAATGTAGCGAAAAGCTCGCGCATTCCATGAGAGCTTCCCGCAGTACAGTGTTACACCACTTGTAAAACTGGATCACATGGCTGCATACCTTGGACTGAAAGAGGTCTATGTAAAAGATGAGTCTTATCGTTTCGGACTGAACGCATTTAAAGTACTCGGCGGATCTTTCGCAATGGCTCGCTACATTGCAAAGCAGACAGAAAAGGATGTTTCAGAACTTCCTTACAACGTTCTTACATCTGACGAACTGCGTAAAGAATTCGGACAGGCAACATTCTTTACAGCAACAGACGGAAATCACGGACGTGGTGTTGCATGGGCAGCGAACAAGCTTGGACAGAAAGCTGTAGTACTTATGCCGAAGGGATCCACTCAGACAAGACTGAACAACATCCTGAAAGAAGGAGCGAAAGCTACGATCGAAGAGGAAAACTACGACGAATGTGTTCGTATGGCTAACGCTATGGCAGAGAAGACAGAGAACGGCGTAATGGTTCAGGATACAGCCTGGGACGGATATGAAGAGATTCCGGCATGGATCATGCAGGGATACGGAACAATGGCTAACGAGGCTGATGATCAGCTTCATGAAGCTGGATGTGAGCGTCCGACACATGTATTTATTCAGGCTGGTGTTGGTTCACTCGCCGGAGCAGTTCAGGGATTCTTCGCTAACCGCTATCCGGAAAATCCACCGAAAGTTGTTGTTGTTGAAGCTGCGCCTGCTGCATGTCTTTACAAAGGAGCATGTGCTAAGGACGGAGCTATCCGCATCGTAGACGGAGACATGGTTACAATCATGGCTGGTCTTGCTTGTGGAGAGCCGAACACAATTTCATGGGATATCCTGAAAAACCACGTTGATACATTTATCGCAACACCTGACTGGGTTGCTGCCAAAGGTATGCGTATGCTTGCTGCACCTTTCAAAGGTGATCAGCCTGTTACTTCCGGAGAATCCGGAGCCGCACCGTTTGGAACACTTGCGTGCATCATGACAATGGATGAGTACAAACCGCTCAGAGAGCACCTCGGATTGGATGAGAACTCAAAAGTACTTCTCTTCTCTCTACTGAGGGAGACACTGATCCGGATAGATACAAATCAATTGTCTGGGACGGAAATGAGAGATAATCATTTCTCGCAATACAATAAGAAGAAACTGTAACACCAAAACAAGATTTTATTTCAAAAGGAGAAGAACAATGGATCTTAACAAAATCAAAGAGTATGCAAAAGGCTATGAGAAAGACATGACTGCTTTCCTTCGTGCTATCGTAAAAAATCCGGGAGAAAGCTGTGATGAGAAAGCTCACGTAGAGACAATCGCTGCTGAGATGAAGAAAGTTGGATTTGACGAAGTTGTCATCGACCCACAGGGAAATGTTATGGGATTCATGGGAACTGGCGACAAGATCATCGCATTTGACGCACATATCGATACAGTAGGTATCGGTAACATCGATAACTGGAAATTCGATCCATACGATGGATACGAGACAGAGACAGAGATCGGTGGACGTGGAGTATCTGACCAGTGTGGCGGTATCGTATCTGGTGTATACGGAGCAAAGATCATGAAAGATCTCGGACTCATTCCAGAAGGATACAAAGTAATGGTTGTTGGTACAGTTCAGGAAGAAGACTGCGACGGCCTGTGCTGGCAGTACATCATCAACGAAGACAAGATTCGTCCGGAGTTCGTAGTTTCTACAGAGCCTACAGACGGTGGTATCTACCGCGGACAGAGAGGACGTATGGAGATCCGTGTAGACGTCAAAGGCGTATCCTGTCACGGCTCTGCACCGGAGCGTGGAGACAATGCAATCTACAAGATGGCTGATATCCTTCAGGATGTTCGTGCTCTTAACGAGAACGATGACGCTGACGAGACAGAAATCAAAGGTCTTGTAAAAATGCTTAACCCGAAATTCAACCCTGACTACGAAGAGGCTCGTTTCCTTGGACGTGGAACAGTTACAACATCTCAGATCTTCTTCACATCCCCAAGCCGTTGCGCTGTAGCAGATTCTTGTGCTGTATCTCTTGACCGTCGTATGACATTCGGAGAGACATGGGAGAGCTGCTTAGATGAGATCCGTAACCTGCCAAGCGTTAAGAAATACGGTGATGACGTTGTTGTTTCTATGTACAACTACGATCGTCCGTCCCTACACAGGATGTGTATACGAGATCGAGTGCTACTTCCCAACATGGGCTATTCCGAAGGATCACAAAGTAACTAAGGCTCTTGAGAAAGCTTACACAGGTCTTTACGGAGATCAGAGAATCGGTGCTGCTGACACACTTGAGATGCGTCAGGCTCGTCCGCTTACAGACAAGTGGACATTCTCTACAAACGGTGTATCTATCATGGGTAGAAACGGAATCCCATGTATCGGATTCGGACCTGGAGCAGAGGCTCAGGCTCACGCACCAAACGAGATGACATGGAAACAGGATCTCGTAACATGTGCTGCAGTATACGCTGCACTTCCACTGTCTTACGCTGAGTAATTCAGTATTTGCTAACGCATTTGCGTGTGATCACGCAACCAATTCATTGAACCTATGGCGTTCTGACCGGATAATTTCCGGCCGGAACTGCCTTGGCTAATAAACCTAAAAACAAATAATTCATTTTAATCAGGAGGATTTTAAAGATGGACGCAAAATTACAGGGTTATATTGACAAATTAAACAAATTAAACTTCAAAGAAATGTACAATGGTGACTTCTTCCTTACATGGGAGAAAACAGACGACGAGATCGAGGCTGTATTTACTGTTGCTGAAGCACTTCGTTACATGAGAGAGAACAACATTTCCACAAAAGGTATTTGAGAGCGGACTTGGAATTTCTCTGTTCCGTGACAATTCCACACGTACACGTTTCTCTTTCGCTTCTGCTTGTAACCTTCTTGGTCTTGAAGTTCAGGATCTTGACGAAGGAAAATCTCAGGTTGCTCACGGCGAGACAGTTCGTGAGACAGCTAACATGATTTCCTTCATGGCTGACGTGATTGGTATCCGCGACGACATGTACATCGGAAAAGGTAACAAATACATGCACGAAGTTGTTGACGCTGTAACAGAAGGAAACAAGGACGGAATTCTTGAGCAGAAACCTACACTTGTAAACCTTCAGTGTGACATTGACCACCCAACACAGTGTATGGCTGATATGCTGCACATCATCCATGAGTTCGGCGGAGTTGAGAACCTGAAAGGCAAAAAAACTTGCTATGACATGGGCTTACTCACCATCTTACGGAAAACCACTTTCTGTTCCACAGGGAATCATCGGTCTGATGACACGTTTCGGAATGGAAGTTGTTCTGGCTCATCCGGAAGGCTACGAAGTATTCGAGGATGTTGAGAAAGTTGCTGAAGAGAACGCTAAGAAATCAGGCGGATCCTTCAAGAAGACAAACAACATGGCTGAGGCATTCAAAGATGCTGACATAGTTTATCCAAAGAGCTGGGCTCCTTTTGCAGCTATGGAAAAACGTACAGAGCTTTACGGAAACGGAGATACAGAAGGTATCAAAGCTCTTGAGAAAGAATTACTTGCGCAGAACGCAGAGCATAAAGACTGGTGCTGTACAGAAGAACTTATGTCTACAACTAAAAGACGGAAAAGCTCTTTACATGCACTGTCTGCCAGCTGACATCTCAGGCGTAAGCTGTGAAGAAGGTGAAGTTGACGCTTCCGTATTCGATCGTTACCGTGATCCTCTGTACAAAGAAGCAAGCTACAAGCCATACGTTATCGCAGCTATGATCTTCCTTGCCAAGTTCGAGAATCCACAGGAAATCTTAAAGAAGCTGGAAGAAAGAGGAATGTCCAGAATTTTTGAGTAAGTTTAAATTTCTCAGACAAAAATAGTTTCACAGTTACCTTAATTTAGTAACTTATTGTACAGGCCTGAATCTTTCAGACCTGTACAATACCTTTTACAGTAAATACGGAGGATCCTAAAATGGAAAAGAAAAAACGTATCGTCATTGCTCTGGGCGGCAATGCTTTAGGAAATACTCTTCCTGAGCAGATGGCTGCTGTTAAGATTACAGCACGCGCGATCGTAGACCTGATTCAGGAAGGCTGCGAAGTAGTCGTAGCACACGGCAATGGTCCTCAGGTTGGTATGATCAACAACGCTATGATCGCATTAACACATGAGGATGAGAAACAGCCAAACACACCACTTTCTGTATGTGTTGCAATGAGCCAGGCTTACATCGGATATGACCTGCAGAATGCCCTGAGAGAAGAATTGTTCAACAGAGGAATCCATGATATTCCGGTTGCTACAATGATCACTCAGGTTCGTGTAGATGCTGATGATCCGGCTTTCGAGACACCATCCAAGCCAATCGGTAAATTCCTTTCTAAGGAAGAAGCTGATGTTATGGCTGAAAAATATGATTATATCATGAAAGAAGATGCAGGACGCGGATACCGTCGTGTTGTAGCTTCTCCAAAACCGCAGGAGATCGTTGAGATCGGTACAATCCGTACAATGGTTGACTCCGGTGACCTTGTAATTGCCTGTGGCGGCGGTGGAATCCCGGTTATGCGCCAGGGCAACCACCTGAAAGGTGCAAGTGCAGTCATTGATAAAGACTTTGCCAGTGCCTCCTTGCCAAAGAGCTCGACGCAGACTTCCTTATCATTCTGACTGCTGTAGAGAAAGTTGCACTGAACTACGGAAAGCCGGATGAGAAATGGCTTGACGATGTGACAGTTGAAGAAGCGAAACAGTATGTAGAAGAAGGACATTTCGCTCCCCGGTTCTATGCTTCCTAAGGTACAGGCAGCTCTTGACTTTGCTGAATCCAAACCTGGAAGACAGTCACTGATCACACTGCTTGAGAAAGCAAAAGACGGAATTCTTGGTGAGACTGGAACAAGAATCCACCTTTAATATTGAAAAATCGATTGAATAAGTCAATTACTTAAAACTCCTAAAATAGAAAATGAAAAAACCTCAGAGAACGGTGCTGCAACACCCGAACCTGAGGTTTTTTCATGTGTTTTATATGATTTTATTTCCTCTGACGTATTTTGCTTTCACTTCTCTCTCATCAGCAAGATAAATCATTCTTTCCAAACGATCTTTCACACTCATCTGACGGAAGATTCAAGTCTGCTGTCATCTAATACAACAGCATCGAATTCATATCCTTCTTCAAAACTTCCGACTTTTCCGAAGAAGGATCCGCCACCCTTAGTTGCCATATAGAATGCTTCTTCTGACTTCAATGCCGGATATTTCTGATCGACAAGTCTCCAGCGCATCTTTGACATCTGAATTGCATGTGCCATTGCCCGGAAAAAGATTCTCTGTCGATCCCCCTGCGACATCACTTCCAAGTCCTACAGAAAGTCCTTCTTCCAGATAACGTTTTACCGGTGCAATTCCGGAAGAAAGATTCTCATTTGATTCCGGACAATGTACTACATACACACCGTTCTCTTTCATTCTCTGGATCTCTTCTTCCGTACTGTATACGCAATGCGCCATAACCGTCGGTGCATCTGCTCCAAACAGACCAAAATGATCATATGCATCTCCATAAAACTCTGCATGCGGACAAAGTTCTTTTACCCATTCGATCTCTGATAAATTCTCTGATAAATGTGACTGCACCGGAATCTGATAACGCATCTGAACCATCTTCAGCATATCCAGAAGCTCATCCGTACAGCTCGGAATAAAACGAGGTGTCAGGATCGGCAGCGTATTCTTATACTTTTATGCTGCACATCCTTCATCCATTCAACTGTTTCTTCCGCAGACTCTTGTGTACCTTCACGAAGCTCATCCGGTGAATTTCTGTCCATATTCACTTTTCCGACCATCGTGACCAGACCGCTTTTTTCTAGATGATCCATCAGAACAAGTGTCGATCTTCTATGAATTGTCCCAAAGACGCATGCTCTTGTTGTTGAACTATGTTTCAAGTTCTTGGCAAACTTCGCATACGCCTCATTCGCATATAATACATCCTTGTATTTTGCTTCCTCCGGAAATGTATTCGTCTCCAGCCACTCCAGAAGTTCCAGATCCATCCCTGTACCGCGGAATGTATACTGCGGTGCATGTATATGCAGATCTGTCATTCCCGGAATAATCAGACAATCTCCATGATCCTCAATTGGTTCCCCCTCCAAGTCGGAATGGAAGTGTCTGATAGATTCCTTCTACTTTTCCATCTTTACACACAAGATAACCGTGTTCGCATATCTCAAATTCATCTTTCGTCTTTGTATAGATAATATTTCCTTTTAAAATTTTGATATCATCCATCTTTCTTATTCTCCACTCTCAATTACTACTATCATTTTAACTTTTTTCAAAGCGCTTATTTTACCCTTTCGAGCATGACTTCAACAACGCCGCCACAGACCATACCTTCATCCTCGGCTGCCTCTGCTGTCATGTCTACCTTGCATACCTGGAATCCTTCCTGCTCCGTACGGATCATGAGGAGTGCTTTCTGAATAATCTCACTTTCCACACATCCTCCACCGATTGTATCGATGATCCTTCCATCTCCGCATACAAGCATCTTTGTTCCTACGCCACGTGGTGCAGAACCTTTTCTGGAAATAATTGTCGCAAGCACTTTTCCACACTCATCTTCTTTCAGAATTTCTTCAAGAAGCTCACTGGAATATCCACCGCTCTTTGCACGACTGTTTTTTAATCTGAATGATTTCTGCCATAATAGACACCGCGATCTCTTCCGGCGTCTCAGCAGCGATTTTCAACCCAATCGGCGTATGAACTGCTTCAAGCACATCTCTCTCAAACCCTTCTGCCTCCAGCTGGTCTTTTTACGATCGCAGTTCTTCTCTTACTTCCCATCATTCCAACATAAGCTCTTGGCTTTCCAAGGATTGTTCTGAGACAGTCTGTGTCATATCTGTGACCTCTTGTAACAATAACAAACCATGTATCTGTATCTCCTTTGATCTTTGCAAGACCATCTTCAAATGGTTCGCAATAGACCCTGGTCAGCCTCTGCTCTTCTCGCATCATCGGCAAATTTCGGACGGTCTTCTACCACCGTAACATGGAATCCAAGCATCTTTCCCATGCGAATGATTGGCATAGATACATGCCCTGCCCCGCAGATCACCAGCTTCGCCGGACGGCTGATACGCTCCTGGAAAATACGTTCACCTTGTTTCATCTACAAAAACACTGTCTGTATCCTTCGGTTCACCTTTTTAACAGAGTTTTCTTTCCAGCTTCTGCACCGTCAATCTGCGTCTGTGCCCAAAGCTCTTCTTTTTTGCTTCTGCAAGTTCTGCCTGCAACTGAATGTAAAATGAATTCATGTTCTGTTCTCCTGTTCTCATATTACTTATATAATTGTTCATAAACATCGTCAATTGTACACTGACCTTCACATGTCTGAATCGCAATACAAATTTTTCTTGATTATTTCGGTATCTTCCTCAAATATATCAGAGATTTCTTCTGCTGAAAGTCCTTTTTTACTTTTTTTCATAACCTGCTCAATTAATTTCCTTTTGTCCCAGCTTCCATTCCCTCTTTTATAGCATCATTATACATTTCTTCAAGTGCTTCACACATGTTGACATTCACCTTCCTTTCATCCGTCTCACGGTATTGACTTCATATTTAAAAATACTTTGATTACCTGACTGGTCTCATAATCTACATTCTGAAAGTATCTTTTCTGTTTATTGATGTATTCTTTTAGTTCATTCTTTTCATGTCTATATTTTAGCATGGTTAATATCACTTGTAAATCTTCCGAAAAATATTTGATTTCCTGCTCATTCATGCGTTCTGCATCAACCAAATTGATTTTATAATTTGGTAAATATTTCTCTAAAACGACCTTTTCCTCTTCGCTTCCTTCCAGTCGAAACATATCATAAAGATCCTGTGGACCATCCCATGGATCTGATCCATAATAAAAAAACAAGTGAAATAATTGGTATCAGCCTGTCGTTCTTTCTAAATCTGGATAGATATTCTGCTGCCGTAAGATGTTCCAGAGGTTTTCCAATTCTTCTTGCCTGTTTCTGACACTCCATTCGTTGTTTCCACAGATTTCGAATCTGTTCTTCATAATCCATTCCGTCATAGAGCATTACTTTCTGTGGCATGGCATAATGAATTTTATCCTGTGATTCATTTGCAAGAAGAACGAATGTAGCATTATTTTTCCATCGCATCACAATATCTCGATACTTTTTCATATTTCGTGTTTTCCCCTACCCGATTTTTTATACTAACCGATGCCACTGGACTTATCTCTTCCAACTCTTCCGGCCGTATCACTTGCTTTCCTTTATAAAGAACCCCGTTAAATAAATCAGCAAACCGCTTCTTTTCATTGAGCCAGATGTTAACATTTACATCTGCTTTTCCCATAGACAGTACCTCCTTGTATTTCTTTATTTTTTATAGTTTCGTAATTCATCAAAATGGAATCTCTTGCTGATATAGCCTTGAATATGAGATAAGTTATCCGTTCAGATAGCGCTTTCAGACAAACGAATTTAAAAAGAAAAATATTGTCTGAGATTTTGATGTGGACTAACTATAACAAAACGATTCCGTTCTGTCAAGAACATACAACATTTTGCTGAAAAGAGAAATTTGCGAATTCAATAAAATAGCACATAAACACCTGCCCCGTTACAGGTGTTTATGTGACGTTATAAATACAGTTGACAAAATACTATTGAACTCAAAAAAAATTTAAAAGCACTTTTTTTATTATTATTTTCCAAATCCACAATTCGGATAAGTACATACTTCGCAGTTCAAGCAAAGTCCGCCTTCTCCAAGCACTGTGAAATCTTCTACACTTAATCTCTCGCCTGCTGCGATTCTCGGAAGCACCAGATCAAAGATTGTTCTTCTTGCATACATGACGCATCCCGGAAGACCTGCAACCGGAATCTCTCCTTTATAAGCCAGCATGAACATTGCACCCGGAAGTACCGGTGCACCGTAAGTGATCACCTCATCAGTTGCATTTCTGATAGATAACGGTGTTCTGTCATCTGGATCGACGCTCATCCCGCCTGTACAGACTACAAATTCCGCGCCCTTAGCGATCCATTCATTGATCGCATCTGTTACCATCTGAGAGTCATCGTCACAGAGTACATTTCCAAGTACTTCCATGCCTGCCTCTTCTAATTTTGCTTTTACGACCGGAGTAAATTTATCTGTGATCCTTCCATGATAAACTTCGCTTCCTGTTGTCACGATTCCGACTTTCATCTGATGGAACGGGAGAATTGTGAAAATCGGCTCTTCCCCACAGAGTTCTTTCACATGATTCATCTTCTCTTCCTCGATCACTAGCGGAACAACACGCATGCCTACGATCTTATCTCCCTTTTTTTCACCGGGAAATTGCCATGTCTGGATGCAAGCACGATCTGACCGAGCGCATTTACTTCATTTAATTTCTCGCGATTGATCTTCAGAAGGCCGTCGCACTGTGCAGTCAGTTCGATCTTTCCTTCTTTCGCCTCAGATGCATTCATATGCTCTCCCTGGCAGACCTGGCGCAGCACCTCTGCCGCATCATTTTCATGAAGCATGCCTTCCTGCTTCTCCCATACATAGAGGTGTTCTTTTCCTACAGAAAGCAGTACCGGTACATCTTCTTCTGTTACAACGTGTCCTTTGCGGAAGACCGCATCCTTCACAACTCCCGGAATAATCTGGGTAATGTCGTGGCAAAGCACACTGCCGACCGCATCCTCTGTTCTGATGAGTTTCATCTTATCCTCTCCTTTTCTTTCCCCAAGTTTGTGCGGAATGCATGTTTCCTGCATCCCGCAATTTTTATTTTTTCTTATACTCTGCAAGCCTCAAGATCTTTCATCCATACTGCCACGCAGGCATCACTTGGCATTCTCCAGTCTCCTCTCGGAGAAAGTGCCACAGTACCAACCTTCGGTCCATCCGGCAGACAGGAACGCTTGAACTGCTGAGAGAAAAATCTTCTACAGAATGTTTCCAGCCATTTAAAAATGGTCTCTTTGTCATATTCACCATCAAATGTCATACATGCAATACGGAAAATTTTACTCGGCTCATATCCAAAACGAAGCATATAATACAAGAAGAAATCATGCAGTTCATAGGGTCCTACCAGATCCTCTGTCTTCTGCGCGATATCTCCGTCCTTCGGCGGTAGAAGCTCAGGACTTACCGGTGTATCAAGCACATCGTAAAGTACATTCTTAAGAGCTTCGTCTTTTGTATCATCCGCAGCATATTTTACAAGATGGCGAACCAGCGTCTTCGGTACAGAAGCATTCACTCCGTACATCGACATATGATCTCCGTTATAGGTCGCCCATCCCAGCGCCAGTTCCGACATATCGCCGGTTCCGATGACCATTCCCCAAGTCTTGTTTGCGATATCCATCAGCACCTGCGTACGCTCTCTCGCCTGGCAGTTTTCATAAGTTACACTGTGGTCTTTCGGATCATGTCCGATGTCACGGAAATGAACATTCACGGCATCTGCGATCGGAACCTCAATCAAAGTTGCTCCGACTTTCTTCGACATCTCACAGGCATTCTGATAAGTCCTGTCTGTTGTACCAAAGCAAGGCATTGTCACGGCAATGATATCCTTCTTATCTCTTCCAAGCATGTCAAATGCGCGTGCCGTTACAAGCAGTGCAAGTGTAGAATCCAGACCTCCGGAAATGCCGACAACAGCAGTTCTTGCATTCGTATGAGCCAGACGTTTCTTCAGTCCCATTGCCTGGATCGTCAGGATCTCCTCACAGCGCTGTGCGCGGGTCTGTTCATCAGAAGGAACGAACGGCTTTTTTCGGAAATGTTCTTGTCAAAAATGTCTTTGTCTCTTCCACGGTAAATGGAACACGTACCAGAGTCTCTTCATCCAATGGCTGGAATGTCGTATTCTTTCTTCTTTCTCCCGTAATTCTCTGAAGATCGATCTCTGAGTAAATGATTTCATTTACATATCTACTGCTTTCTTTCAGGATTGTCCCATTTTCAGCAATGATATTGTGTCCGCCAAAAACAAGATCCGTAGTTGACTCCCCTTCTCCGGCATTTGCATAAATGTATCCAGAGATCAATCTTGCAGACTGTCCGGAGATCAGTGCACGACGGTAAGTGTCTTTTCCGATGGTCTCATCACTTGCGGAACAGTTTACGATCACAGTTGCTCCTTCCAGTGCCGCACCGATACTCGGCGGGATCGGTGACCACACATCCTCGCAGATCTCCGCTGCCACTACCAGTTCTTCCATTCCTTCTGCCTGGAAGAGAATCTGCGGACCGAATGGAATCTTCTTTCCTTCAAATGTAATCTCTCTCACTGTCTGTGGTCCCGGAGTAAACTGGCGCATCTCATAAAATTCACCATAGTTTGGCAGGAACGTCTTTGTCGTAAATCCGATGATCTCGCCCTGATTCATTGCCGTAGCTACATTGTAAAGCTTTCCATTCACTTCAAGCGGTGCTCCGACAAATACAAGCATATCTTTGTCGTTTGTATTTTCTGCAATCTCAAGCAATGCTTTTCTGGAAGCTTTCAGAAGTACGCTGTGGTCGAACAGATCACTACAGGTGTATCCTGTCACACAAAGCTCCGGAAACACAAGAATCTTCGCGCCATTTTTCTGTGCTTCTTCCATAGCATTGATGATATTCTGTGTATTGAATTCCACATCCGCAACGCGGATATCCGGTGTCGCTGCCGCAACCTTCACAAATCCATTTTTCATCTCATCTTCACCCCATCTTCTATATTTATATGGTGTCAGGGCAAAAGCCCCGGCAATACTTATCGAGCCTGTTTTAACAATTCTTTCAATTCATCTACTGTATACTTATATGCTGTATTACAGAAATGACACTTCACTTCAATCTCTTTACCTTCATCGATCATTTCCTGAATCTCTTTCTTTCCGATACTGATGATTGCTTTCTCGATTCTCTTCTTAGAGCAGTTGCAATAGAACTGTGCCGGCATTGTATCTGTAATTTCCAAATCAAGTCCTTCAAGAACCTGCTCAAGCATCTGCTCCGGTGTATGTCCGTTATCCAGCATGGATGTTACGGACTGGATCTTCTGAATGTTTGCCTCCAGCTTATTAAGTACTTCATCCTCGATAAAAGGCATTACCTGAAGATAAATCCACCGGCGCATTTCACTGTATTATCTTTGTTCATCAGAACTCCAAGTCCGACAGAAGATGGTACCTGTTCAGACGTTGCAAAATAATAAGTAAGATCCTCTGCGATCTCTCCTGTCTGCAGAATTGTCTGGCCTGAATATGGCTCCTTGAGTCCCATATCTTTGATGATTGTCATGACGCCCTGTCCAAGTGCTCCACCGACATCAAGCTTTCCATTCTTCGCCGGAAGCATGACATCCGGATTAAATACATATCCTTTTACATTTCCCTTGCTGTCCGCTGTCACAGTCAGACCTTCGATCTGACCGGAACACTGAATCTGGATTGTCAGCATGTCTGTATCATTCTTCATCATGCTTCCCATCATCACTCCACCTGTAAGAAGTCGTCCCAGAGCTGCTGTCGCAACCGGACTTGTTCCGTGATGCTCTCTTGCCTCCTCAACCAGGTTTGTTGTCACTGCCGCAAATGCACGGATTTGTGCATTTCCTGCTGTTGCTCTTACAATATAATCATTCATATCTTATTCTCCTCGTCTTTCTTATCTATTCAAGAATTGTATCCAATTCATTTCCCGGATTCTCTGGCAACGATATAGATTCTCTCGCTCTTCTCTGTCGGTTCCTCGTGTGTAACTGCGTCATATGCCGCCTCAAAAACAAGCCCCGAACGTTCTACCAGTTCTTTCATCTCTTCTAAGGTATAGCCTCTCTGGTAATGTGTCTCCTGATATCTTCCGATACAAATCTTCATTTGCGTCTTCCTGAATGAACAGAGTCAGATCATACTCATTGATCCGTTCTTCTTCATAATAGAAATTATCCCAGATAAAACTACATTCCCCTCTGTCTTCTGCAATCACCGTATCTCCCATGACTTCTTTATACTTATATACGGTATTAAAATCAAACAAAAAGACTCCCTTGGGATCCGGTAGTTATTCACCAGACGGAATACTTCTTCCAGTTCCTCCGGTTCTGTAATATAGTTGACTGAATCACAGACACTGACAATTGCCCTTACTGTTCCATATAATTCGAACTCACGCATATCCTGAAGCAGATAAAGAATGTCCTTCCCTGACTCCATACGTTTCTCCATCGCAAGCTCCAGCATATCTTCTGAATTATCCACACCGATCATGTCATATCCATAATCCGCAAGCTTCTCTGTCATTGTTCCTGTGCCACAGCCCAGATCCAAAAGAATGCCATCCTCTATTCCACGGTCTTTTAAAAGACTGTGAATGTATTCGCCCCACTCTTCGTAAGGTACATTATCCATGAAAATGTCGTAGACCGCCGCAAACCCTGTATAAGCTTCCAACTGTTGACCTCCGTTCTTTTCTGTTTCTACATAATCCATTTTATTTTACCACAAATTCTCTTTTTTTTGACATCAAACATTTCTACATTCTATTGTATTTCTCAATTTCCTGTCTCTTTTTCTAGAAACTCCTATTTTTTTGTCAAGAATTTTGAAATTTTTTCTCATTTTTTCCTCTTTTTTATTCCAAAATCTACCATTTTTTTATAAAATTTTACATTTACAACATATTTCCATAACATTTTTTGCGTTTTATTCTTCCTTTTAGCACTTTAATATGCTATAATCATAAAGCTGTGTTAATAAAAAATTTTTATATTAACAAAGGCGCCGCTATCTGTTGTGGGGACAGCAGGATAGCATAGAAAACAAAAGAAAGGACATTGAAAAAATGGACAACAACAAGAAAGAATTCAAGCCGTATATTCCAGCGGACAAAGTCGTTCCTGAGTTTACGGTGACAGCACTCTTGATCGGTATCCTTCTGGCAATCGTATTTGGAGCTGCTAACGCATACCTCGGACTTCTCGTTGGTATGACAGTTTCCGCTTCCATCCCGGCAGCCGTAATTTCTATGGGAATCATTCGTGTGATTCTCCGTAAGGATTCCATTCTTGAGAACAACTTGGTTCAGACTATCGGATCTGCCGGTGAGTCTGTAGCCGCAGGAGCAATCTTCACTCTTCCAGCATTATTCTTATGGGCTGAAGAAGGAAAGATTGCTTTCCCAAGCATCCTTTCCATCGCTCTGATTGCCCTGTTTGGTGGAATACTCGGGTATGCTTCATGGTTCCACTTCGTCAGGCTCTTATCGTTGAAGAGCACGGAACACTTCCTTTCCCAGAGGGAACTGCCTGTGCAGAGGTTCTCCTTGCCGGAGAAGAAGGTGGATCTAAGGCTGGTACAGTATTCGCAGGACTTGGTATCGCAGCCGTTTACAAATTCCTTGCAGACGGAACGCAGCTCTTCCCAAGTGAGATTGGACACGCATTCAAGAACTACAGCGGAGCACAGATTGGTATGCAGGTTCTTCCGGCACTTGGTGGTGTAGGATATATCTGTGGACCGAAGATCTCCAGCTACATGTTCGACGGTGGTACACTCAGCTGGTTCGTACTTATGCCAATGATCGCACTGTTCGGTGGAGATGCTACAATCTTCCCTGCATCAGTTACAGTCAATGAATTGCTCGTGGATGGTCCGTCCGCTCTGTGGAGTAACTACATCAAATATATCGGTGCAGGAGCACTTGCTGCTGGTGGTATCATCAGTCTGATTAAGAGCCTTCCTCTGATCGTAAGAACATTTAAGCAGGCCATTGGAAGTATGAAAAAAAATGCCGGATCCAGCAATCAGCTTCGTACAGAGCAGGATCTTCCATTCCCATTACTGATCGGAGTTATCATTGTGATCGCTGTTCTGATCTGGATCCTTCCGATCTTCCCGGTTAACCTGGTTGGTGCCCTGATCATCGTTGTATTCGGATTCTTCTTTGCAACAGTTTCTTCCCGTATGGTTGGATTAATCGGTTCTTCTAACAACCCGGTATCAGGTATGACAATCGCTACTCTTCTCTTTGCTACAGTAATCCTGAAAGTAACAGGTACTACAGGACTTACAGGTATGGTTGGAGCCATCTGTATCGGTAGTATTATCTGTATCGTTGCTGCTATCGCCGGCGATACTTCACAGGATTTAAAGACAGGTTTCATCGTAGGTGCTACACCTTCCAAACAGCAGGTTGGTGAGATCATCGGTGTTGTTGCTTCTTCAGCAGCAAATCGGATTCGTTCTTTACCTTCTGAATGAGGCTTGGGGATACGGAACAGAAAAGATTCCGGCAGCTCAGGCTACAATGATGAAGATGCTCGTTGAAGGTATCATGAATGCAGAACTTCCATGGGCTATGATCCTGATCGGTGTATTTATTGCAATCGTTGTTGAGATCCTCAAGATGCCGGTTATGCCATTCGCAGTTGGTATGTACCTTCCATTCTCACTGAGTGCCGGTATTATGGCTGGTGGTGTTGTACGTATCTTCGTTGAGAAGAAAAAAAAGGTACAGAGGCAGAGAAAAAAAAGCACGTACAGACAGAGGTCTTCTCTTTACATCCGGTATGATCGCCGGAGAAGGTATCATCGGTATCCTTCTTGCTGTATTTGCAGTAGTTAAGATTGATTCTAAGATCATTCTGCCATTCCACTTACCACAGGTTGGCAGTCTGGTGCTTTACATTGCATTACTCGTACTTCTGTACGTTGTATGTATGAAAGCTGATAAGGAAAAAATAATTCAATGAAAAAGAAAAGACAGTAAAAACTATCTGGATTTTGTTCCGGAAAAGAATCCGGAAATTGAATATGAAACAGGTGAGGACGGTATTATTACCGTCCTTATCGAATGGAAGGGATTTTATCACAAGTTGGCTCAGCGCTTCTTCCATCGTCCCCGTGTAAGTGAAATCAAGTTAGACAAGCTTGGAACTTTTGTGGGAACTCCATCGATGATAAAAAGGATGTACATGCAATCTCCAAAGAGCTTGAAGCAGAGTTTCCTTCTATGGAACAGCCGTTGACAAGACTGATCAAATACCTTGAGATCCTTCATGATAATCACCTGATCTACTGGAAAGGAGAATATCTTCCTTATGTACTGCTCTTTGCGGTTGCTACAATGATTGTCTACGGATGGGGATTGTGGCGTACGATGAGACAGGGAAGCGATCTTGCTAATATGCTCAGTTCCAAAGGAATCTCCAAAGTCAAAAAGACATTGAAGAAAAATGGTCCTATGACCCGCACAGCTCTTGAGCCATATGTGAAAGATCTGACGGCGAAACAGCCATTTATGCAGGAACAAATCAATGTGACTAATCCAAGACAATTTCTTGATTCAATTCTTCCCTATATGGTAAAGCAAAAAATGATCACTGAGGAAAAAGTGAATGGGAAAATTGTATATCAGATCCGCAAGGATTGAAAACAAAAAGGATATCTGCCAGAAGTAATGATTACTCTGACAGATATCCTTTTTGTCTTTTCATCTTTTTCCACTTTTTTTCTTTCTTTTTACACCAATTTACACAGATTTATCGCATTTTTTCCTTGACACGCCCCGCTGCGTGGGATACAATAATCTATGGTAAAAACAACACACTACATCATTTCGGTAGGTGAGGTTACCACAGGGATTGGGATATTTGACATGCTTAAGCATTCGATAGGACCCGGAGATTGCTACCGCGGAATTGTGGAGACACGATGAGCTGGTTAGCAGGCTGCGTCGCGAAGGCGCAACCTAATGTAATTAATATGCCCTGTGATACTAAAGCTTGAACGATGCATTTTATAAGAAGTCAATACGACTCCGTCATTGTTCAGGCAATGATGGAGTTTTTTGTTTCTCATAAAAATACGAACAAGGGAGGTGAGGTTATGGACTCTGGTGCCAGTAGTTACCACATATGTGGCTCAATAGACAAAAATAAAATAATGCGAGGTAATTATCATGGACAAAGATATTTTTATAAAGCTTCTGGCGCAGCGCGAATTCAAAGCTGTCAGAAGTATTCTCGATGTAATGAACGAAGTGGACATAGCCTCACTTCTCTCAACTTTAAGTGATAAAGAACTGGCTCTTGCTTTTCGTCTTATTCCAAAAGATAAAGCTGCTGAAGTATTTTCCAATATGGACACTTCCATGCAGACTTATCTGGTAACAATGTTTACTGAGAAAGAGCTGAAAGAGCTCTTAGACGACCTCTATATGGACGATACGGTCGATATGCTGGAAGAACTCCCCGGCAAACCTTGTAAAGCGAATTCTGGCTACCGTCAGTGCGACAGACCGTAAGATGATCAACCAGCTTCTGAACTATCCGGATGACAGTGCCGGAAGCATTATGACAACCGAATATGTAGACCTGCGTGAGGAAATGACTGTCGGACAGGCGATGGCACATATCAAGAAGACCGGAATCCATAAAGAGACCATTTACACCTGCTATATCACAGAACGCAGAAAACTGGTCGGTATCGTAAGTGCAAAAGATTTGATGACAACAGATGACGATGTTCCGATCAAAGACCTGATGGAGACGGAGATCATCTCCGTGTATACACACTCTGATCAGGAACAGGTTGCACAGCTGTTCAAAAGTATGACCTGCTTGCGCTCCCTGTTATTGACCAGGACGGCCGCATGGTTGGTATTGTTACATTCGACGATGCTATGGATGTTATGGTAGATGAGGCCACAGAGGATATCACAAAGATGGCTGCCATCAACCCTAGTGAGAAGACATATTTTGAAACATCCGTTCTTCAGCATGCAAAGAACCGTATCCCATGGCTTTTGATCTTGATGTTCACTTCCATTATCACAGGAACGATCATTACAAGATATGAAAATGCATTCGCAGCCATCCCTCTTCTCGTATCCTTCATCCCAATGCTGATGGATACCGGTGGAAACTGTGGTTCCCAGAGTGCAACACTGATCATCCGTGGAATCGCACTGGATGAGATCCGTTTTACAGATCTTTTCAAAGTCATGTTCAAAGAATTCCGTATCTCTTTGATCGTCGGTGCTTTTCTTGCTGTTGCCAACGGTGTACGTATCTTTATACAGTATCACAATCCAGGACTTGCAGTTGTTGCCTGCTCCCTGATGGGAACCGTGATCATGGCAAAGCTGGTTGGATGTATCCTCCCACTTCTTGCCAAGAAAGTAAATCTCGACCCTGCGATCATGGCATCTCCACTGATCACAACACTGGTGGATACCTTCTCAATCCTGATTTACTTTAATATTGCGACAGTATTATTCCGTTTGTAATAGCAAATCACAAATGGATACAAAATCAAAAAACATATAAATAAAAAAGTATCAGAAACTTTTAAATTTGCTTCTGATACTTTTTATTTCTTTTTATTAATTATCTTTCCATCATACTGATCGACTCAATTCCAACACTTCCGCCTCGGACAACTTCAATGCTCTTAAATTCTTCCTTCATCAACTTCACAACTGCATCATTCTTTGTCGCAGTCTGTACAAACTCAACCAGAAGACTGTCTTTTCCGTAATCGATTACTTTCGCCTTAAATGTCTCTGCGATCTGAAAGATCTCAACCTTATCCTCCGGTGTACATTTTAAGACTTTTACATAAAGGATCTTTTCATTCTTACAAATACGTCTGTAAAATCAATTACTTTAATTACTTCAATCATACGGTTAAGCTGCTTCTTGATCTGCTCAAATGTCTCATCATCGCTGACTGTTGCAATTGTCATTCTGGAAACGGTCGGGTCTTCTGTTGTTCCAACTGTCAGACTGTCCAGGTTATAACATTTCCCGGAAAATAAACCGGTAATCTTGGAAAGAACACCGACCTGGTGTTCAACGTAGAGAGAAATCCATCTTTTTTTCATATTATTATCCATATCTCTTCCTCGCTAACCTATATTTTCTGTTCTAATCGATTAACAATCCATGATCAAATCTTCAAGTGTTCCGCCCGGCTGAACCATCGGATATACAAGTTCTTCCGGATTGATAACGAACTCGATCAGTGTCGGTGTCTTTGTATTCTTCTTCGCCTCTTCAAATGCAGCTGCGATATCTTCTTTCTTCATGACACGGATTCCTTTAGCTCCGTAGCTCTCTGCCAAGTTTTACAAAATCCGGTGTGTACTCCGGCATCTCCTGCCCGTTTGTTCTGCGGAAAATGCTCCTGATTTCAGGTTCGTCATACTGTAACGTTTTCCATAGAACAGCTTCTGCCACTGACGTACCATACCAAGATATTCATTGTTAAATACACAGAGAATCAATGGAAGTTCTTCCAATACTGCTGTAGCAAATTCCTGAATGTTCATCTGCATACCACCGTCTCCGGAGATTGCAATAACGTCCTTATCCGGATTACCAAGCTTCGCTCCGATTGCAGCTGGGAAACCATATCCCATCGTTCCAAGTCCGCCTGATGTGACAAGCTGCTTGTCATTTGTAATCTCAATATACTGCGTCGTAAACATCTGATGCTGTCCTACATCTGTTGCAATGATCGCATTGTCAAACTGACGGTTGATCTCTTCAATAATATCCTGCGGTCCCATATCCACGCGGTTCTTCATTGTCAAAGGATGTTCTTCCTTCCACTCTGCGATCTGTTTTCTCCACTTCTTTGTCTCACAGTGCTCTACATATTCATTCATCTTCGTAACTGCCTCAAGCGCATCTGCAACGATCGGCACATCAACATGAATATTTCTTGAAATAGATGCTGTATCGATATCAATATGAACGATCTGTGCATTCGGTGCAAATTCATGCAGCTTTCCGGTGATACGGTCATTGAAACGTGTTCCGATCGAGAACAGCAGATCGCACTCGCTGACTGCCATATTCGCCGCATACGCGCCATGCATTCCAAGGTTTCCTATATAAAGCGGGTGATCTGTCGGAACCGCACCGCGTCCCATGATCGTTGTAACAACCGGGACTTCTGTCTTCTCTACAACTTCTGTAAACACCTCATTCGCACGTGCAATATTCACACCGCCTCCGGCAAGGAATAACGGCTTCTTTGCCTTTTTTTCAGCATCTTAAGCGCACGTTTTAACTGTCCCATATGCACATTCGTATTTGGCTTATAGCCACGGATATTGACTGTATCCGGATAATCCGCACTTCCAAGTTCTGCCATCACATCTTTTGGAAGATCGATCAGTACTGGTCCCGGTCTTCCTGTTCTCGCGATATAAAATGCCTCTTTAATGATTCTTCCAAGATCCTCTCTGTTTCGTACAATAACACCGTATTTAGTAATACTGCGTGTAATTCCTACAATATCAACCTCCTGGAATGCATCATTTCCGATCAATGGTCTTGCTACCTGACCTGTAAAACACACAAGCGGTACACTGTCATAATTCGCTGTTGCAAGCCCTGTAACAAGGTTTGTAGCTCCCGCGTCCGCTTGTAACAAGACAGACTCCTACCTTACCCGTTGTCCTTGCATATGCATCTGCCTCATGGACCAGTGCCTGCTCATGTCTTGGAAGGATCACACGGATCTCATCCTGCTTATACAGCTCATCACTGATATCGATCGTACAGGCTCCCGGATATCCGAAAAGTGTATCAACACCTTCCTCCTTCAGCGCTCTTACAAGTAATTTGTTTCCTGAAATCTGTTTCAAATCTATATACCTCCCTTTTCAAAAAGAAAGCCCCAAGCATGACCTTCATGCCCAGGGCGAATATCCAGTATTTACCGTTCACAGTACCTGTGTCAACAGCCAGATCTATCCATGTCATCACCTGAATTCAGAGATAAGCCTCTGTACATCCACAAGCTGTGTACTACTCCCTGTCTTCGTATTTGCGTAAAGCTAAATTAATTATAAGTGTTAAAAATATCTTGTCAACGTCGAGTTCTTGATCTTATTTAATCTATCGCATATGATTTTTCATCAGCTCCAACTATTGTATACAGAACCATCATTACAAGATTGGCAAGAACAACACTGGCTCCCGCCGGGGTTGCCGCAACATATGAAAGAGTTACTCCTGCAATCAGACACACCACAGAGATTACTGCTGCGTTTATTATAACACTTTTAAATGTCCTGCACACTCTCATTGATGTCAATGCCGGGAAAATGATCAGGCTCGAGATCAATAATGCTCCCATCATACGCATTCCAAGCACGATCGTCACTGCTGTAAGTACAGCGATCAACGTATTGTAAACTCCTGCTTTTACACCTGTTGCACGGGCAAATGTCTCATCAAATGTAATCGCAAATATCTTGTGATAAAAAACAATAAACAGGATGAGTACAAAAACGGAAAGTACAAGACTTAATTTCACATCCTCCGCACTCATCGCAAGAATGCTTCCAAACATATAATTATATACATCCGTATTCATTCCTGTTGTCAATGAGATCACCATCACGCCAACTGCTAGTGACGTTGTAGAAATCAGTGCAATTGCCGCATCTCCTTTGATCTTTGCATTCCCGCTGATTCGAAGAAGCAGAATCGCTGCCACAATAACAACCGGGATTGCTACTGTAAGCGGAGCGGCATTCATCGCAGCCGCAATCGCCATGGCACCAAATCCCACATGAGAAAGTCCATCCCCAATCATCGAATACCGTTTCAGTACAAGGCTGACGCCCAGTAATGCAGAACATAATGCAACCAGTGATCCAACAAGGAACGCTCTTGTCATAAAAGGATAAGACAACATCTCAATCACTGTATCAAACATGTGTCTCACCTCCTAAGAATGTCTTGCCGGCACGACTCTTCTCGTATCCATCTGCTTTTCCAAAATACAGCACTGTTTCCTGTAAATGAAGGATATGACTTGCATATTCTACAGCACTCTCGATATCGTGTGAAACCATAACAACTGCGATCCCGGATTCCTTATTGATTCGACTGATCACTTGATAAAATTCTGCTGTCACAATTGGATCCAATCCTGTGACCGGTTCGTCAAGAAGCAAGAGTTTCTTGGTCGCACACAATGCTCTTGCAAGCAGAACACGCTGTCTTTGTCCACCGGACAGATCTCGGAAACATTGTTTTGCGAGGTCACGGATTCCAAGCATGTCCATCTTCTCCCCGCCTGCTTCTTATCTTCTGCTGTGTAAAACGGTTTCATCCCTCTGCTGTTCAACCGGCCAGAAAGAACCACTTCATAAACACTGGCCGGAAAATCTTTCTTCACATCTGTCTGCTGTGGAAGATATCCGATCTCTGTCTGTTTTAATCCATCATCAAAAACAATCTTGCCTTTGTCCACATTCTTCAGTCCCAAAAGACTCTTTACAAGTGTACTTTTTCCGGAACCATTTTCTCCGACAATACAGAGGTAGTCTCCCTGATTAATCTCAAAATTCAAGTCATGTACGACCATCTGTCCTTCGTATCCAATGGATACATTTTCACATTTGATCAACGCCATCAGTTCAACACCTCCCTTAATGTTTCAACATTTTTCTCCATAAGACTCAGATATGTCTCTCCATCTGCAAACTGCTCTGCTGTCAGATTATGACAGCTATAAAATTCTTTTTACATCAGCATTTGTTGCTTCTGCAATAGCTTTCGCAATATTTTCGTTGCTAAGTTCCATTTTTAATACTGTTTTAATATTCTCATCCTGTACTTTATTGATTAAAAACGCCATTGTAGCTGCGCTTGGCTCTGTGTCCGAAGCACATCCTGAAAATGCTGCATAATAATCCAGACCATACGCTTCTGCAAAATAACGGAACGGAAATCTATCTCCGAAAATCATCAGCTTTCGTTTTGAATGATCCACCACATCCTGAAATTCCTGATCCAATTCTTTCAATTGTGCTACATAAGCTTCTGCATTTTCTTCATAATCAGATGCATTTTCCGAATCAATCTCGCAGAGCTCTTCTTTGATCTGCTCGACGATCTTCACCGCATTTAACGGAGATGTCCACACATGTTCATCAATTTCATGTACAGAATGTGTTTCTTCCTGTCCATGCTCTTCATGATCTGCTTCATCCTCTTCATGCTCCACTTCGTGCTCTTCATGCTCCGCATCATCCTCGTCATGATCATGACCACGCTCTTCTTTCATTCCTTCCACATGTTCCTCTTCCACTGTATCGACACAGTCTACCAGCTTCAGAGTCTTTCTTCCGTTGTCCGGCATTGATTCAAGAATATCCTTCTACCCATCATCATTCTCGCCGCCCACATAGATAAAAAGATCACTATTCTGGATCGCAATAATATCCTGTGGCGTCGGCTCATAAGAATGTGTCTCCTCACCCGGTTTTAAAAGCATCTTAAGTTCCACATTCTCTCCCGCGATCTGACGCACAAAATCATACTGCGGAAAGATTGTCGCTACAACACTAATCTTTTTATTTTCTACTTTATTCTGTTCTTTTCCCCCGTTTTGCTCTGTCTGCTGCCCGGACATTCCACACCCGGTCAGCATCATTCCAAAATAAGACTTCCTGCAACCAGAAAGTCTCTTACTCTTCTCTTCTTCATCTTCAAATTCATCTTCTCACTTTTACGCTTTTACACTTTCACAGCATCTGTTTTAGCAGCGCTCATATTTTGTAAAAGCAAATTCCAGATCAAAACAAGTCTGTTCTTCTCCTTCTTCCGTCATCTTCCAATCTTCCATCTGATCCAGATTCGGGAAATAAGTGTCTGCCTGAATTCACGGTCTATCTTTGTTACATATACAGTATCACAATATGGAAGCATCATCTTGTAAATGCTCTCGCCACCGATCACATAAATCTTCTCACTCGGATACTTCTTCAATTCTTCTAAAAGTTTCTTCCTCTGAGTGAACGATCACTGCATCTTTCACCTGATAATTTTTATTCTTCGTAAGAACAATATTCACTCTATTCTTCAAAGGAAGTCCGTTTGGGAAACTTTCCAGTGTCTTTCGTCCCATAACTACAACATTTCCTGTTGTTTTCTGACGAAAAAACTTCATATCTGATGGAATGCTCACCAGCAGTCTGTTCTGGTAACCGATTCCCCAATTATTATCTGCTGCTACGATTGCCTGCATACTTCTTCTCCTTTACACAGCGATTGGTATATTCTTAATCTGCGGATGTGTCTCATATCCTTCCAGTTTCACATCATCCGGTGTGAAATCATAGAAATCTTTCACTTCCGGGTTCAGCCAGAACTTCGGTGCTGGAAGCGGTTCTCTTGAGATCAGTTCCTCAATCATCGGAACATGTCGGTCATAAATATGTGCATCTGCGATCACATGAACAAACTCTCCGGCTTTCATGCCGCATACCTGCGCCAACATATGAAGCAATACTGCATACTGACACACATTCCAGTTATTTGCCGCAAGGACATCCTGAGAACGCTGGTTAAGAATTCCATTTAGTGTAAGCTTGTCACTGTCTTTTCCTTTGTCACATTAAATGTCATACTATATGCACATGGATACAGATTCATCTCATGCAGATCCTGATGCACATACAGGTTTGTCATAATCCGCCGGCTGTACGGATTATGCTTCAAATCATAGATCACACGGTCCACCTGATCCATCAATCCTTCCCGGTACTGATGCTTCACCTGCATCTGATAACCATAAGCTTTTCCGATCGAACCATCCTCATCAGCCCAACTGTCCCAGATATGACTGTTCAGATCATTAATATTATTCGACTTCTTCTGCCAGATCCAAAGCATCTCATCCACACAGCTCTTGATCCCGGTTCTTCTAAGAGTCAGTGCCGGAAATTCCTTAGACAAGTCATAGCGGTTGACCACTCCAAATTTCTTAATGGTATATGCCGGTGTTCCGTCCTCCCATCTTGGGCGTACCTTCTCACCCTCTGTGCTTGTTCCATTCTCTATAATGTCTCTGCACATATCAATAAATACTTTATCTGCGTAACTCAACTATTTTTCTCCTTCTTGAACAATGATTCTTCTTTCATATAGAAACATCACATCTGATAAACCTGTAAGCTTCTGTCTGATTTCTACTTCTTCTGATTAATACTCGCGGATAATGCTGCTCACTTCCAGAATGCTAGGCAGTGCCAGAAGCTCCTCTAACGCCTGCTTCATGTATTTCTCTTTCACACTCTCAGTTACAATAACAAGCTCCGCCTGATGTGGCTGTGTATGTTCCTGAACAACTCTTGTGATACTAACCTTATGATTACCAAATACCTTCTGCAACTGCTGCAAGAACACCTGGTTCATTTGTCACCTGCATACGGATAAAGAACTTATTCTTCACATCCCCAATGTCTTTTACCGGAAGGTTCTTATAACATGTACAGCTGATTCTTCCATTGCAGCCATATGCCATATTTCTCGCAACATCGATCACATCTCCCATAACTGCACTGGCTGTTGGGAACTCTCCTGCACCGCGTCCATAGAACATTGCATCATCTGCTGCATCTCCATGAACAAAAACTGCATTAAAGGAATCTCTTACAGATGCAAGCGGGTGTTCCTTATGGATCATCATTGGGTAAACCCCTACTTCAATTCCACTCTCTGTGTTATGTGCTACGCCAAGCAGCTTGATCACACTGTCAAATTCTTTCGCATACTCGATATCTTTCGCTGTGATCTTTGTGATTCCTTCTGTAAATACGTTAGGAAATACGACTCTGGAATGGAACGCGATAGAAGCCATGATCGCCACCTTACGTCCTGCATCAAGACCTTCTACATCCGATGTCGGGTCAGCCTCAGCAAATCCAAGCTCCTGTGCTTTCTCAAGTGCGTCTGAGAAATCCATTCCTTCTTCTGTCATCTTTGTCAAGATGTAGTTTGTAGTACCATTCACGATACCGACAACTTCAGAGATGTCATTTACTGCCAGGCACTGCTTCATCGGACGAATGATCGGAATTGCTCCGGCAACTGCTGCCTCAAACAGGAAATCCACATGATTCTCTTCAGCTGTTGCAAGAAGTACATGTCCCTCCTCTGCGATCAGGTCCTTATTCGCAGAAACTACGTTCTTACCGGCTCTGAGCGCCTCAAGAATCATCGTCTTCGCCGGCTCTATACCGCCCATAACTTCAATTACGATCTGAATCTCCTCATCTTCAATAATATCGTTCCAATTATCTGTTAAAAGAGAAGCGTCTACGCCCTCTCGCTTCTTATTCATATTACGAACAAGGATCTTCTTCACTTCCATCTGAGCGCCGATTGTCTTCTCCATCACATCTGCACGCTTCTGAATCAGTTTATAGACACCGGATCCTACTGTTCCAAGTCCGAGAATTGCTACCTTTACTGTTTTCATTATGGACACCTCTTTCATCTTTTATTTCTGTGTAATTTGTTCTTTTATTATAGAACAAAGATTTACAACATCCTTCTTTTCACATCTGTTGTTTTAAGTCACAGTAACCACAGTATAGCATGATTTTCTTTCACTAGGAAGTCTTAGACTTAATTTTTTCATTTTCTCTAATTTTTTTTATTTTTTCTGTTGACATTTTAACGATCTTGTAGTAATATATTTATTGTTCGTCGGAACAATAAGTTATGCGACAGTGGCTCAGTTGGTAGAGTACAACCTTGCCAAGGTTGGGGTCGCGGGTTCGAACCCCGTCTGTCGCTCTCAATATCTTAATTTCATATTGATTGTTCATTGGGTACAATCCTATGCGACAGTGGCTCAGTTGGTAGAGTACAACCTTGCCAAGGTTGGGGTCGCGGTTCGAACCCCGTCTGTCGCTCTGAAGCACTTAGATCTTTAAAGATTTAAGTGCTTTTTTTCATATCTAAAACGTTCCCCTTTGCCATTTTATTTTTTATCAACTATACTAAGTAACAGATTATGTTTTAGAAACTAGGAGGAATTATGAAATGAAATTTATATATCCAGCCGTATTCCGTAAGAAGGAAGATGGAGGCTATGACGCACATTTCCCGGATCTCGAATGCTGCGAGGCATCCGGAGAAACTTTGGACGACGCGATCGACAATGCAAATGAAGCTGCAAGAACATGGATCACTGTTGAATTAGAAGAAGAGGATCCAATCTTCCCACATGTATCTGATCTGGAAGATATTGAACTTGCTGAAGATGAGATTGTAAGAAATATTTCCGTAAATATCCGATTCTACGAAGGATGGGACGAATAAAAAGAACTTTAAAAACTATAGATTGACAGTTGTCTAAATGACAGCTATCAATCCTTTCTTTGTATTTTTAAGTATTTAATTTCCACACTCTATACTGATCTCATTGAACTTGCTCAAGATATCTTCTACCTGAAGTTCTTCTTTTTCTTTTCCTTTGAGATCCATCACAACTCCACCCTGATGCATCATCAGCAGGCGATTTCCGTATTCCACCGCGTATCTCAGATTATGGGTGACCATGATTGTTGTAAGCTTTTTCTCTTCTACGATCTTTCCTGTCAATTCCATAATCAGCTCTGCTGTTTTCGGATCCAGTGCCGCCGTATGCTCATCCAGAATCAGGAAATCAATCGGTGTCATCGTCGCCATCAGAAGCGCCAGTACCTGACGCTGTCCGCCGGAAAGAGATCCTACTTTCACATCCATTTTATTCTCAAGTCCAAGTCCAAGCTGGCTTAAAATCTCACGATAATATTCTTTACGCGCCTTATTGATTCCAGAACTGAGACCAAAGAATTTTCCTTTATTGTCTGCAAGAGACATATTTTCAAGAATCGTCATTGTCGGACATGTTCCCATTGCCGGATTCTGATAAACACGTCCAATCTTCTGATTTCTCTTGAATTCTTTTTTTTGTTGTAATATCTTCACCGTTCATCAGGATCTGTCCACCGTCTACCGGAATACTTCCACAGAGGATGTTCAGCATAGAAGTCTTACCCGAACCATTACTTCCGACTACAGAGACGAATTCTCCTTTGTCTACGGTCAGATTGAATTTGTCAAACAGGCACATCTCATTGATGGTCCCCGGATTGTAGTATTTTTCAATATTTCTAAGCTCGAGCATTCTTCTTCACCTTCTTTCTGCGTTCTCCACCGATCACCAGGATCACAAGGAATAATACCGCTGTGATCAGTTTCATGTCCTGTGGTTCAAAGAACTTCAATGCTGCCGCAACACAGGCTTTATAGATCACAGATCCGATCAGCACTGCTGTTGTTGCTTTCATAAAGGATACATTTTTAAATAAGCTTGTTCCGATAATAACACTTGCCAAACCGATTACGATTGCACCGGTTCCACTTGAAATTTCAAATACGCGCTGCTCCTGACAGAAGATACTTCCCGAAAGAGCAACAAGTCCGTTTGCAATCGCAAGTCCTAAGATTTTCACATTGCCCTGATCTTTTTTGCAAGAGATGTGACCAATACGTCATTATCTCCTACTGCGCGGAGCAGAAAACCTGATTTTGTCTTCATATAAAGGTCTAATAATACTTTACTGATCACTGCGATCACAAGCACGATCACAAGTACTTTGTAATTTGAAAGGCCATCATGGAAGATTCCATTTACGGATGCATTATCAAAGATACTGTCATCTCCAAAGATTGGGACATTTGCTGTTCCTGCCAGTCTTAAGTTGATCGTCCACAGTGCTGTCATCATGATAATTCCGGATAAGAGATCTCTTACCTTGAATTTTACATGAATCAGACCTGTGCAGACTCCGGCAAGCACACCGATCAGGAATGATGCCGCCAGTGTCAGGATTGGATTGAACGCCTCTTGTGATCATCGTCGCTGTCAGTGCGGCGCCAAGTGGAAAGCTTCCGTCTACCGTCAGATCCGGGAAATCCAGTATCTTATAAGTGATGTATACCCCAAACGCCAGGATTCCATAGATCAGTCCCTGTTCTAAAATCGTAATATAAATCCCCATAATGTGTTAACCTCTCTGTTTCAATACTATTTTGTAATCTCTGTAAAGCTCTCTACCGCTTCATCTGCAAGATCCTGCGGAACTGTAACCCCAAGGTTTTCAGCAACTTTTTCATTTACATAGAAACCTGGTTCTGTGATTGTCTCAAAGTTCATCTCAGGTGCTTTCTTCTCACCTTTCAGAATCTCTGCTGCCATCTTACCTGTCTGTTTTCCAAGTGCTACATAGTCGATACCTTCTGCTGCCAGACATCCGATTTTCACCTGTTCGATCTCACTTCCGAATACCGGAATGTTCTGTTTGTTTGCTTTATCAAGGATTGTTGCCAGGGAAGCAACTACTGTGTTGTCTGTAAGGTTTGTCAGGCAGTCAACCTCTGTCAGAAGTTCATCTGTTGCAAGAGAGATATCAGCTGTCTGTGCGATTCCTTTATCAACGATTGTGAAATCCATAGTCTCCGGCAAGCTCTTTATATTTTGCAAGAGCGGATACAGAGTTTGCTTCGCTTGTTGTGTAAAAAGGATTCCGATATTCTTTGCATCTGGAAGCATCTCACGGATCATCTCAAGCTGTGCTTTGATCGGAAGTTCATCACTTGTTCCTGTTACATTTCCTGCAGGTGTTCCATCCTCTTTCGCAAGCTTTGCTGCAACCGGGTCTGTAACTGCTGTGTATACAACCGGAATGTCGGAATTCATTGCTGAATTATAAGCAGCCTGCGCACTCGGTGTTGCGATTGCACATACAAGATCCACTTTGTCTGAAACAAATCCATCACTGATCTGTTTTGCTGTTCCCTGATCTGCTGCCGCATTCTTCACTTCTACTGTCAGGTTCTTACCTTCCTCGATTCCTTCTTCTTTCAGTCCTTCTAAAAAATCCCTCACGGCAATTATCAAGAGAACCATGCTCTGCAAACTGGGAAATTCCGATCGTATAAGTCTTTTCTCCATCATCAGAAGAAGTCTTCCTGCATCGGATGATCCACATGCTGCAAGGCTCATTGTCATTACTGCTCCTAAAATAACTGCTAATACTCTCTTTTTCATAATTGTTGTCTCCTTTTTTTTCTTTTTAATAAATCTGCAAAAGCAAAGGAGCCGATTTGGGATTCTTGTCATTAAGCTGTGGATTCCTTTTTAACTTTCCCGATATACAAAAAAAACCGCCTCAAGCGAAATGCTTGAGACGGTAATAAATTTCTTTACTATCGCGGTACCACTCAAATTGACCTGCGTCCACTTTCTCACGTACTAACATACGCTCCTGATTGATAACGGGTTCGGTTCCCGGCGGTTCCTACTCTTTTCATTTCAGGCCACCCTCGAAAGTCCATTCGGAATTAGAATCCTTACAGCAATCCCACCACCTGCTGCTCTCTGCAAATTCTTTTAAAACTTACTTCTCTTCCTCATCGGTTTTTGCTTTTGATGTGTCTTATTGTAGTCGTTCACTTTCTATTTGTCAAGAGAAATTTTATTATATTTTAAATTTCTTTTGATATTGTCAGAAAAATCACTGCGAGAACGTGCTCAGCAGGAAAACTCTGTTTACTGTTTTCCTGCTGAAATATCACTTTTATTCTTCAACTGTTTCTTCCTGTGCCTTCACAGCAAGGCTAAGCTCTTCCAGCTGCTTCTCGGAAGCCGGTGTCGGTGCTTCTGTCATCAGACAGGATGCATCCTTTGATCTTCGGGAACGCGATTACGTCACGGATGCTGTCCTGTTTTGCCATCAGCATAACCAGACGGTCAAGACCGTAAGCAAGTCCTGCGTGTGGCGGCACACCGTATTTAAATGCATTCAGAAGGAATCCGAAACTGGCTGTAAGCCTGCTCTTTTGTAAAGCCAAGTGCCTTGAACATCATTTCCTGGATATCATCCTGGAAGATTCTGACACTACCGCCACCAATCTCATTTCCGTTCAGAACGATATCGTATGCTTTCGCACGAACTCTTCCCGGATCAGACTCGATATACTGGATATCTTCTTCCATCGGCATTGTAAATGGGTGGTGCATCGCAACGAAACGATTCTGCTCCTCGCTCCACTCAAGCAGCGGGAACTCTGTGATCCATACAAAACGATACTCATTCTTATCGAGAAGTTCAAGCTGTTTTGCAAGCTCAACACGGAGTGCTCCAAGAGAATCCCATACCACTTTATTCTTGTCAGCTGCAAAGAGAAGCAGATCTCCCGCTCTCCATCCATTGCCTTTACAAGTGCATCCATCTGCTCGTCTGTCATGAATTTTGCAAATGAAGACTTCACTGTTCCATCTTCCTGAAGTGCAACATAAGCCAGTCCCTTATGCGCCGTAATCTTTAACAAATGCTGTCAGCTTGTCGATCTTCTTTCTCGGCATGCTTCCCTGTCCTTTGGCATTGATACCACGAACGCTTCCGCCATTCTCAAGCGCGCCTGTAAATACTGCAAATCCGCAGTCTTTCACTACATCAGATACATCTTTCAGTTCCATTCCGAAACGAAGATCCGGCTTGTCAGAACCATAACGGTTCATTGCTTCCTGCCATGTCATTCTCTGGATTGGAAGCTGTACGTCTACATTAAGAACTTCTTTAAAAGTTTCTTAAGATACTTTTCATTTACTTCGATAACATCATCTACGTCAACGAAAGAAAGCTCCATATCGATCTGTGTGAATTCCGGCTGTCTGTCCGCACGAAGATCCTCATCACGGAAACATCTTGCAATCTGGATGTAACGGTCTACGCCTGAACACATCAGAAGCTGTTTATAAAGCTGCGGAGACTGTGGAAGTCCGTAGAAAGATCCCGGATGAATACGGCTTGGCAAAGATAATCTCTCGCCCCCTCCGGTGTTGTCTTTCCGAGGATCGGAGTTTCCACTTCAAGGAATCCTTCTTCTGCAAAATACTGACGGGTCAGCGTCATAACCTGACTCTTCATTTTAAGATTTCTCTGAAGATCCGGTCTTCTAAGGTCAAGGTAACGATATTTCAGACGGATGTCTTCCTTTGTCTTTGAGTTTTCTTCAATCGGGAACGGAGGTGTCTGTGACTCAGAAAGTACACGAAGTTCACTTGGGATCACCTCGATCTCTCCTGTTGCAATCTTATCATTCACTGCACCGGAACGTCTCTCAACTTTTCCGACAACAGCAACTACATACTCTGCACGTAAAGATGCTGCTTTCTCAATGATTGCTGCATCTGTAGTTCCTTCTTCACATACAACCTGTATAATTCCAGAACGGTCTCTTACGTCTGTAAATACAAGTCCTCCTTTATTTCTGTTCTTCTGTACCCATCCCATGATAGTTACAGTTTCCCCAACATTGGCTACTGAAAGTTCACCACAACGGTGTGTTCTCTTAAGCCCCTGCATTGATTCAGCCATGGTTATTTACTTCCTTTTCCTTTTTTCCTATATGTTATCAACAGAATCTCTGTAGCACTCTGTAATATCTGTGTATCCCTGTTCTGCAAGCTGCTCCTTCTGGAACTTCTTGTTCTTCTTCATGTTCATGATCATTACCTGACGGCCTGCTGCACGCTCCTTCTTCGCAAGATCAAGAACCTTGAGCATACCTTCCTTCGGCATGTTCTTCTCGATCAAGAATGCCTTCTTCTCTTTGCTTGTCGGAACTTTGTATCCACGCTCCATCAGAAGCATGACAATACGCTCAAATCCGATAGAGAATCCAACTGCCGGTGTATCCTGTCCTGTAAACTTACCGATCATCTTGTCGTAGCGTCCGCCACCACCTACAGATCCGCCGAACTCATCCATAGAAATCTCAAAAATAGTTCCTGTATAATAAGACATTCCACGTACCAGTGTCGGATCAAACAGCATACGGAAATCTGCTTCCTTCGCACTCTCAACGCTTGTGATGATCATTTCAAGAGAGTCTGCCGCATCTTCCGGAAGGAAGCCCTGAAGTTTCTCCTTGCATGCACGAACACCTTCTACATCTCCTGTAATCTCCTTGAACAGCTGAAGATATTTCTCAACTGACTCCTCTGCATATCCATTTTCTTTCAGCTCTGCGGCAACACCTTCCAGACCAATCTTATCCATCTTGTCCAGTGTAATGAAGACATTATCATAATCTTCCTCTGCAAATCCGCTGTAAGCTGCCATTGCCTTCAGGAAACGACGATCATTGATACGGATTGTAAAATTCTTGAAATCCAGCTTTCCGAGAAGTGCTGTTGTCGCAAGGATCAGTTCGATCTCCGCCAGATTGGACGGCTCGCCAAGGATGTCAATATCACACTGCATAAACTGGCGGTAACGACCTCTGGACGATCCGCACGCCATACACTTCCCATCTGGAGTGCTTTAAACGGTGCAGGAAGCTCATTAGAATGATTTGCATAATATCTGGACAGCGGAAGTGTCAGGTCATAGCGGAGTCCTCCGTCTACAAGATCAGCTTCTTCCTTCGCCTCTGCAAGTTTCAGCTTCTCTCCACGCTTTAAGATCTTGAAGATCAGCTTCTCATTATCTCCCCCTGCTTACTGCACAGGTTCTCGATATGCTCTACACATGGAGTCTCAATGGATGAGAATCCAAAGCTTCTATATGTCTCTTTTGATCAGACCGATCACATAATCTCTGATCTCCATCTCTGCAGGAAGAATATCTTTCATTCCTGTTACCGGTTTTTTTTTCTTTAATGCCATAGCACTTCTCCTTTTCGTTCTATCTTTTCATTACTATAATCTCTTGATTTCGTAATGTTCTTCAACTAAAAATATACCTTAATCACGAGTCTTATATAATAAGTCAACTCCTTCTTTAGGGTTTCCGTTATCGTCTGTTGATGCTTCTCAGAATAGTCCCTAAGTTTCTGATGTTCCTCCGCAGACATTCGGATTGTCACAATTTTATCTTTGATCACGTCTGACTTCGGACGTCCCATCTTAGCCATAGGCTTTCTCCTTTCTCTCACCTATTCTATTATACTTTCGTAATACGAAATGTCAACTATTTTTGATTCTGTTTATTTTTGTTCTAATTGAAATGCCTTTTTCAGAATGATACACTTTATTTGGATTAAAAAATCTGAATCTACGTTAATTTATTGCGTATTTAAAAACAGCTAAATTTTATGAAAGGAAACAAAAGACATGAATAATGACAGAAATACAAACTGTACAGATGTCGCGATTAAAAATGACAAAAAATCCATGCAAAAGCATTTAATTTATAGTCTTATATGCATTGCAATTGCATTAATCTCTTTTTTGCAATCTCAAAATGGGCAACTTCTGCTGATACATACAGTAGGATTATTAATACTTTGAATGAATTGCAGAAAAAGGCTTTAGAGCTTACAGGTACTGCAACAGCACTTGCAACCGGAGCAGCTGCAATACCGGAGATGCAACAACTCCTATTGCGAATAAGCTTGCTGATGTTGCAGGCTATATGGTGATCGTTTATGCTGTGATCATTATTGAGAAATATTTACTAACCATCACAGGATACATTGCCTTTAAAATCTTATTTCCTATCGGATGTATTCTGATGGCAACCGGTAATTTTATGAAAGCCGGATGGAAGGAATTCATTTACAGAATCGGGATCAAAAGTATCATTCTTGGAATCCTTCTCTGGGGACTGGTTCCTACCAGCGTCTGGATGACGAATAAAGTGAACGAAACTTATGCAAAATCCTACGATATGGATTTTACATTAGAAGATACTGAAAAATTATTGGATAAAGATAATGACTCTGCCTCTGCTGCCAACAGTAACAAAACAAATGATATTGAAAACAATAATACACCTTCTTCTATCACCGACTTTATCAACAACTTAAAAGACAAGGTAAGTGATGCTGTCGATACCGTCGGCACAGCTGCCTCAGAAAAAATCGATGCTATTGAGAAGGGCTTGAACAAGATCTTAGAAGGCGTGGCTGTAATGATTGTGACAACCTGCGCAATCCCAGTTCTTGTAATGCTGACTTTTGTATGGATCTTAAAGAGCATAACGGGATTAAAACTTCCAAACATTACACAGCAGTCAATACCGAAGGTTTCTGAGATGAAGCGGAAAAAGAAAGCTGAGATCGATGGTTAGGAGGGGGCTTGAAATTTTTCCTGTTCATCAACTAGAATACAACGAAAGGACGGTCCACCTCCCGGTGAAACCGTCCTTTCGTTACTTTTTTTTAGAAACTTAATAGTACCTGACACCAATGTGGTCAACTTTGCGCTTACTTATTATCATTCTTTTGTGTCGAGTAATCAATTTATTATCACATTTGTATACTGATGTAATTCTCCAACCATTGAATCATATCAATGAATATATAGCAATGTGTGACATAATAGATCATTATACGGCTACTAATCCTACGCGAAAACCTTTATTTATTGCTGATAGGGGATTTGTATCACTCAATGTGTTTGCACATGCCATTGAAAACAATGCATATTTTCTAGTTCGTGCTAGAGAATCGAACCCGCGTAGTATGTTGGCTACAATTAAACTTCCAGATTCACCTGAGTATGATATCATTTTCGAAAGATGGCTTACCAAAAAAATACAAAGACTGTTAAAGCAGAGCCTGAAGTGTATAAAACTATTGCAAACAGAACTTTTGATTACCTCGACCCTAAAAGTAAAAGTTTATACTACATCTCTTTTCGGATTATGAGTTTTGTCCTTCCAAATGGGAACACCGAAGTTGTATATACCAATCTTCCAAAAAGAAGATTTTAGCACAGAGGAATTACGGGAATTGTACAATATGCGTTGGGGAATCGAAACATCTTTTCGTGACATAAAGTATGCCGCAGGACTTCTTTTCTTCCATAGTAGAAAAAAAAGGATTTAGTAATGCAAGAGATCTATGCAAAACTCATTCTTTATAACTTTTGTGAACTGATTACTGGCGCAATTGTTGTTGAAAAAAGGATCGGAAGTATAGTTATCAGATAAATTTCAGCATAGCTATCGCTATATGTACGGAATTTCTGAGACGCTCTTGTGCCTCACCGCCCATTGATGTTATTGCTTTAATAGGTAGGGAATTAATTGCTGTAAGACCCGACAGGCGCAATCCCCGCTACTTAAGAGCAAGGACTGCAACTACATTCCAATACCGATAAAATATTCATATCTTGATATTTTTTCAGCAGGCAGATTCCCCAATCTGTCTGTTTGCCATGCCTGAATTATTTATCTAGAGACGCAATACGAGAACTGTATCAAGAAATTCATAATTTCCCGGCTCTTCTAGTATATCATAATTCTTATCTTAATGATAGCTACCTACCGCCTGACACTTTGTATAGCTTTTATCCGTTGTAACACTCTCATATCCTGCTTTTTCTGCTTTCAATATTATCGTGTCCTGAAGCGTAAGAAAGTCCGCATGATATTTTTCTGCAATCTTTTTTTTCGATTCTTTCTGTCTGTTTTATTCCCGGAATCCAGTTTTCATACATTCCGGGATATGGCACTATAAATGGCGACATACAGATAAGCTTTGCCTCCGATTGCTATGTAATTTCTTTCACAATGGCTTCATATCAGGCTTCAAACTGCTGTTCTTCCAGACTCTTTCCTGTATTCATCATAACTCCGACGTCATTGCATCCTATCAGAATGCTTACGACATCCGGTCGTTTTAAAATGCATTCCTTCTCCAATATACGTTTCACTCCATGAATCGTGAATCCATCATGTCCTCGATTCATAATGTCGTACTTCTTCCTTCCGCCGTCACTGTCATTCAACTTCTCAGCCACCATATTCACATAACCGTTTCCCAGTGGATTTTCTAAAAAGCAATGACTGGCATCTGTAATACTGTCACCTAAAAATATAATCTTTTTCATCTGTCCTTAACACCAAATGGCCTTATACTATAAATTGCATGAATTATAATTCCTGTCCGTCCTTAATTACCATCTTAAGCTCCAAATTCTCGTCTAATAATACGATATTCGCTTTCTTTCCCGGTGCGATCGAACCATATGTATCTTCAATTCCAAGACTCTTAGCCGGATTGATCGTCGCACATGCTACAGCCGTCTCAAGCGGGATCTCCATCTTCTTAACTACCGTACGCATACAGTCTGCAAGGTTTGTAACAGATCCTGCAAGTGCTCCATCAGATACCAGTGTTGCATGATTACCGACTACTTTTACATCCAATCCACCAAGTGTATACTGTCCGTCCGGCATTCCGGTCGCACGCATACTGTCGCTGATCAGGATCATACGGTCTGCTCCCAGCATCTTGAACGCTGCTCTCACCATCGATGGATGGATATGTACACCGTCACAGATAATCTCTACCATTACATGTGCACTGTCGGACACTGCTCCTACAACACCCGGTTCACGGTGAGTGAATGCAGGCATCGCATTAAAGAGATGTCAGGCATGATTTGCTCCGGCATCGAATGCTGCTTTCGCATGTGCATAATCCGCATTGGTATGTGCAAGCGAAATGTTCACTTTATCTTTCATTGCTTCTACAAATGCAACTGCGTCCTCGCTTTCTTCCGGCGCAAGTCCTACAAACTTCACAAGGCCTTCCGAAGCATCAAGGAATCTCTGACAAATGTCCGTATCACAAGGCATGATATTTCTTTCATCCTGCGCTCCTTTTTTTCACCGGGCTGATGAACGGGCCTTCCATGTTCACGCCTACAAGATCCGCTCCCTTCGGATTCTGCTCTTTTTGTATTCTGCTGCTGTTCTTAAGATATCTTCCAGTTCTTCTACCGGAAGTGTCATCGTTGCTGGTGCGATTGTTGTAACACCCACAGAAGCCTCATATTTTGCAATATTTTCAATAGCCTCTTTACTGTTATCACAGAAGTCATCTCCCATACACCCGTGGAAATGCAGATCGATCAGTCCCGGAATTGCGTATGCCCCCTGTCCGTCAACGACTTCTTCCCCCAGCATATCCGGTACGTTTTCTGTCGTGTAAATGCTCTCGATCTTGTCATCGTGAACAACAATGCCGCCTGCTGTAAATTTTTTTGTCTTCTGTATAGACAATCACATTTTTGATTATCATTTTATATATCCTCCATCTTATTTTTTTCCCAAGATACCTCTTAACATTCTAAAAACTCCTGTGCATCCCTTCTCCTTCTTCCAGTGCACGCAGTGTATTATCATGCAGAACTTCTTTTTCATATTTATCCTGTTCCAAATAGTAAGAATAGATAATATCAAGCATGACCAAAATCGGGAACTGCGGTGAGATTACATTCCCATGATTCAGGTGTCTGAGTGATGGAATCAGAATAACTTCTGTGCAGAACTGCTCGAAGCCACCCCGGTTGTTCGCCGTAAAAAGAATCGTTTTCGCACCTTTCCGATATGCTTCTTTCAGAAGAAACAAGACCTCTTCCTTGGATCCGCTGATACTGATTCCGAATACGAGGCTTCTTCTGTCCTGGAATACCGCCTGCATACGCATCATATCTCTTTCTACCAGCGAATCAATATCCACACCAATTCGCATAAAACGCAGTTCCATCTCTCTTGCTGCCAGACCGGAACTTCCGGTTCCGCACACGAACACACGCTCCGCCTGATTCAGATATCTGCTGATCCTTGCAATCTGCGCCTCATCCACCAGACTGTAAGTCTTATTCAGAAGTTCCTGATACGCATTCAGGATCATTCGCGTATTACCGGTAATGGATTCCTGCTTTTCTACAAATGTCTCTTCATACTGATAGATGAATTCTCTGTATCCGCGATATCCGCCTTTCTTCGCAAATCTGGATAACGACGCTACTGATACGAAGAGTCTCTCGGAAATGGATTTTGATGAAAAATCCACTTTCTTTCTGTTCTGTATAAAAAAATCTGCGATATTCCGTTCCACTGTCGTAAATTTATCATAATTCGATTCTATGATCGGAACGACTGATTTTACATAATATTCCATATCTTACTATTCCTGCTTCTTTATTTTATAACTCCAGACTATGCATGTCTTCCCTGAAAATGATAGAATGCGCCTAACATACCGGCATTGTTCTGGTTTTTGGCAAATGCGATACTTGTATGCTCCCACATGCTGGACACCGGGTATTTTTCCACTGCTTTTTCAATCTTGTCCTTCAGGAATGCTTCCTGCGCCATGATTCCGCCGCCAAGTACGACAACTTCCGGATTCAGTACATAGCAGATATTGGCGATCCCTATCCCGAGGACATCCGTCATCTCATCAATTGCACGGTTACAGATCTTATCACCTTTTTTTGCCTCTTCAAAAATGCGATATCCGCTCCAATTTTCTGCCGGTTCTCCCTTCCATGCAGCAACCTTCTTCGTCAGAATACTGGCTGCTCCGAGTGTCTGGAAATCGCTGTCATCCATATGCATATATCCGACTTCACATGCGCTGTTACTGAATCCGTGGAACACCTCGCCATTCAGCAAAATACAGCCGCCGATTCCGGTTCCGATCGTCAGCATCACAGCCGCCTTACTTCCTGCCGCCGCTCCTGCTTTGTACTCAGCAAGTCCCGCACAATTCACATCATTTTCCACTTCACATGGGATTCCGAATCGTTCTTCTACCGTCTTTTTGAATGCCGTTCCGATATAATTCGGGATCAGCGGTGCCGAATAGAAGATTTCACCTTTCTCAATGTCAACCATACCAGCTGTAGAAATACACACCTGCGTCTGCCTCTTCTTTTAATGCTTCTACGATACCGATGACTTTATCAAGGATCGCCGGTCCGCCTTTCTGCGCTTCTGTCTTCATTTCTTTCTTTAACAATACTTCTGCATCTTCGCTCACAATACCATATTTGATTGCTGTGCCGCCGATGTCAATACTAATATATTTTTTCATCTCTGCTTTGCCTCTTTCATTTTCCTTCATTATACTCGTTCAGCCAGAAAAGGGCAAACCGTTCTTTTATGGTTTGCCCTCGACTTTTTCTGATTAAATCTTTACTTTAAATATTGCCTTTTTAATGGTTTCCGGTTCCTGAACCTGAACCGCTGTTCTGTGTCCGTCACTCGGATAACAGATCAGGAAATCTCCATCTGTCAGGACTACGGAAGAATTCTTTTCCCCATCCATCGGAAGAAAATCATCTTCTTCCACAAAGTCTTTTAATTCCATATTCTGAATGAAGTTCAGATCGATCTGTTCATTTCCATGGATCATTACATGGACGTCCAGATAATTTTTATGTGCTTCCCAGAAACGTTCTTCCGGTGTTGTTGTTGTATATTCTACGATATTGACAAACAGTCTGTCACCATCGATTTCATAACTTCCCTTTTCATAAGATGCAAGGTCGTGTGTCTTTGCATATTCAAAAGCACTCTTTTACCTGTTCTTCTAAGAATGGGAATTCTGATAAATTATTGATATTTCCAAAAATCACGAAAATCGTCACTCCTTCTTAGTTTTTGTAAATGGTTGTGTTAGGAGCAGGTACGGAATTGTCTCCTTTTGCCTTTCTCCAGATGATACTTGCCGGGATACCAATTACCAGTGATACTACAATTGAGATGATTGAGTATGACCAGATTGATACGTGATCAGCAGGTACGAAGTATTTGATGTATACCATTACGCCTGATGCAACGATGAATGCACATACTGCACCAAATGTATTGGCAACCTTTGTAAATGCTCCAAGGATAAATGTTCCGATCAAGATACCAAGTACCAGTCCCATGAATCCATTGAACCACTCGTATGCTGATTTCACTCCACCGTTTGCAAGTACCATTGCAACGACAATTGCGAAGATACCAACAATCAGAGATACATACTGTCCGATCTTTGTCTGTTTCTCAAAGCTTAATTCTTTCTTAGAAAGTCTTGTCTGGATATCCAGTGTCCAGCTTGATGCTACAGAGTTCAGACCTGTAGAAAGTGTAGACTGTGCTGCTGCATAAATAGCTGCTAACAGAAGTCCTGTTATACCAACCGGAAGCTCAAATGCGATGTAAGATGCGAAGATCTGGTCCTGAGCTGCTGCCGGTGGAAGTGTATTCTGCTGATAGAATACGTATAATCCTGTACCGATCAGGTAGAATACTGTTGCGATGAAGATTGATAATCCTCCGTTTGCAAGCATCATTTTGTTCAGTTTCTTTGTATCAGTTGTTGTTGTAAAACGCTGTACAATATCCTGGCTTGATACGTAAGATGCCATTGTATTGAATCCGGCACCAACGATCATGATGAATACGCTGTCTTTAAAAATATTAGCATTGAAGATTGGCTGATCTACAGCAAGGAACTTATGCTCTGTTATCAGTGCATGTGCGATTGCTCCAAATCCACCATCTAAGTGTGCTAACAGGAAGATCAGTGCAAATGTAACACCGATCAGAAGTACAGATCCCTGGATGAAGTCTGTCCAAAGTACGGATTTAAGACCTCCTGTGTATGAGTAAATAATAGCAATGATACCCATGATAATGATCAGTAAGTTTACACTGATTCCAGTCAGACTTCCAAGTACCATACATGGAAGGTACATGATGATTGACATACGTCCGATCTGGTAAATGATGAACATTACAGCTCCAAGTACACGAAGTCCTTTTGCTTCCGAATCTCAGTTCCAGATAATGATATGCTGTATCAATATCCAGTTTGCTGTAGATTGGCAGGAAGAATTTAATCGTGATTGGGATAGCTAACAGCATACCAAGCTGTGCGAACCACATGATCCATGTTCCTGCGTATGAGTTTCCTGCTAATGACAGGAATGAAATCGGACTTAACAGTGTTGCGAATATGGAAACGGAAGTAACCCACCACGGTACAGTTCCGTCTCCCTTAAAATATTCTTTTCCCTTCATTTCTTTCTTTGCGAAATGAAGGCCGGCGAACAGTACAGCCGCGAGATAAACTACTAAAATGACTAAATCTACTACGGTAAACCCTTGCATCGTCTCTCTCCTTACAGATATTTTTCTCTCATGTATTTTTTATATAATCTTACAGATATTTAGCTTTTGCGTCGCGAACCATCTTAGCGGCTTCTTCAACGATAGCCATGTCTTCTTCTACTAATGCTGGCAGTGGCTCTCTTACTCCGCCAAGTTCCAGACCTTCGTTGATTTTTAACATAGCTTTGATCACTGCGTACATATTTCCGTGTGCAGAGCACATTTTGTAAATAATCTCGTCACATGCATACTGGATTTCTTTTGCCTTTTCCATCTTTCCGGCTCTTACATACTCGTCTAATTTCAGATATAATTCCGGCATAACTCCGTATGTACCACCGATTGCTCCTTCAGCTCCGATGACACGTCCACCATGAACTGCTCATCTGGTCCGTTGAAGATGATGTAGTCAGGGCCTGCTGCCTGTTTGAACATCTGGATATCCTGTACCGGCATAGAAGAGTTCTTAACACCAATTACGTTAGGATTCTTTCTCATCTCTGCGAAAAGTCCCTGTGTAAGAGCCACTCCTGCAAGCTGTGGAATGTTGTAAATAACGAAGTCTGTATTTGGTGCTGCTGCACTGATGTCATTCCAGTACTGAGCGATTGCATACTCTGGCAGGTGGAAGTAGATCGGTGGGATTGCTGCAATTGCATCAACTCCAAGGCTTTCTGCATGTCTTGCAAGTTCCTGGCTATCTTTTGTGTTATTGCATGCAACGTGTGCGATAACTGTAAGCTTTCCTTCTGCTGCTTTCATAACGTTCTCAAGGATGATCTTGCGGTCCTCTACGCTCTGGTAAATGCATTCTCCTGAAGAGCCATTTACATATACACCTTTGACGCCTTTTTCAACAAAGTATTTTGTCAGTGCCTGAACGCCTTCCGGGCTTACATTTCCTTCGTTGTCATAGCATGCATAGAATGCAGGGATTACGCCTTTGTACTTTTCAAGATTTCTCATGGTTTCTTTCTCCTTTTCTTTGTCTTTTTATATAAATTTAATTTAATAAATTTCTTGCAGAATTATCTTTCCATTTCTTCTACAAATGATTTTGTGATCAGCTGCGGTCTTGTGATAATAGATCCTACAACAACACTGTACGCACCAAGCTCGATCACATGTTTTGCTTTTTCCGGTGTATTGATGTTACCTTCTGCGATCACTCTGTGTTTTGCTTTTGCGACAATCTTTCTTAAGATTTCGAAATCATTTGCCTCGATCTTATCGCCCTTGCTCTGCTCTGTGTAACCAACCATTGTAGTTCCGATGAAGTCAAATCCAAGTTCATCCGCATGCAGTGCTTCTTCCACTGTAGAGCAATCTGCCATGAATAACTGATCCGGATATTTTGCTTTTACTTCTTTAAAGAACTCATCTAATGTCTTTCCGCCAGGTCTCTTTGAAATAGTAGCGTCCATAGCGATGATTTCAGGTTTTACTTCCATCAGTTCTTCGATTTCTTTCATCGTTGGTGTAATGTAGATATCACTGTCATCATAATCTCTTTTTACGATTCCGATGATCGGCAGATCAACCTGTGACTGGATCTCCTTGATATCTTCTTTTGTATTTGCACGAATTCCGCTTGCACCTCCCTGTTTTGCAGCCAGTGCCATTCTTCCCATAATGAATGAAGAATGTAATGGTTCATCTGGTAATGCCTGACATGATACAATTAATTTCCCTTCAGATTTTCAACTTTCTGATTCATTTTTGTTCCCTCCTTCGTTCTGCAATCAGTATAGTATTGTTCGATTTTATTTTCAAGTACCTTTTCAGTTCTTGAAACTTCTTTCATCCTTTTCAATACTTCTCTCTGTTTTGCCTATTTCAAAATCCGTTTTTTATGCAATATGCACAATTCCGGTAATTTCTTTCCACTTTTGAAAGTAGTTTCAGTTCATGCTATTTTACTTGAAAATTCATTTATAATGTATATACTAATATTCAGAAACAAAAAACAATAGAATAAGGAGAGATTTTATTATGGTAATTTATAAAGCAAAAGACTATCAGGATATGAGCCGTAAGGCCGCAAACATCATTTCTGCACAGATTATTATGAAGCCAAACTGTGTACTTGGACTTGCAACCGGATCTTCACCGGTCGGTACATATAAACAGCTGATCGAATGGTATAAGAAAGGGGATCTTGATTTTTCCCAGGTTACAAGTGTAAACCTCGATGAATACAAAGGACTCAGTCCTGAAAATGATCAGAGCTACAGATATTTCATGAATACCAATCTCTTTGATCATGTAAACATCGACAAAACCCGTACTTTCGTTCCGGACGGACTGGAAGCAGATTCCGAGAAAAAGCCTGCAACGATTATAATGCAGTCATCCGTAAGCAGGGCGGTAGACCTCCAGCTTCTCGGTCTTGGAAACAACGGCCACATCGGATTCAACGAGCCGGGCGCAGCATTCGAGAAAGAGACACACTGCGTAGATCTGACAGAAAGTACAATTGAAGCCAATAAGCGTTTCTTCGAATCTGAAGATGATGTTCCGAGACAGGCTTATACAATGGGAATCAAGAACATCATGCAGGCCAAGAAAATTCTGGTTGTTGTAAGCGGAGAAGATAAGGCGGATATCTTAAAAGAGGTCTTATACGGACCAATTACTCCGAAAGTTCCTGCTTCTATTCTTCAGTTACATAATGATGTTACGATTGTAGCTGATGAAGCAGCACTCAGTAAGATTGATATGTAATATGAATAAAAATCCCGGTATGTGAATCAGACATTTTTGAGCATCCAGCTCATTGTCCTTTCACATACCGGGATTTTTTTCTGTATTCGATTATATTTGCGGCAGCCGGACTATTTTTGTAAAGCTGCTGCTTTTTTTTCTTCCTGCAATGATCAGTATAGCGGATATCACTACAATCGTGCCTGCCAACAGCTGAGAGACCGGAAGTCTCATGACAAATAAGCCATTTGTATATTCGCCGAATGCTTCTCGATTAAAAAAAGTTCCCCATCTTCCGATCATCTGTCCGGTGATCAGACCGAATCTGCCTGTGTCAAATAACAGGAACGGTGATAATCCTTTTATTTTTGCAAATATAAATACTACAACAATTGCCGTGATCACACCGCCGTATATGGCAAGACCGCCCTCACGGATGTTAATGATGTTCTTAATATCGTCTTTATACATATCCCAGAGAAAATCACATAATATGCCCTTGCTCCGATAATTGAAAAGATAACTCCATATATTGCCAGATCATTATAATCTTCTACGTTCTGATGCGTACGCTTTGCTTCCATTACCGCCATCATAAGTCCCGCAAGTATTCCGATTCCTATGACGATTCCATAATATGCGATATCGAATCCAAAGACTGTGATATGATCGCCGACAGATTTTAAATGAATTTTAGGAGGAATTTATGAAAAACCATTGTGCTTTTTAGCAAGAATCATTCCTGTCCACTTTGGACAGATTATGAACTTACATGTTATGAATTAGAAGAGGCAAACTCACTATGCCATGGCAACTGGATTGAAATTGAACGTCAATACAAATATATTCAAACACTGCAAAAAATCTTATCGTTGTTTACTCTACGAAATATGTTCTGAAAGAAACCATAGTTCTTCATATTAATATTATTCTAACCACGTAACATGTTTCTTTTTATCACTTTATCAACATCTTCATATATGTGCTTATAATCACTATAAAAAATCCCTATTAGTATTTTTCTTCTGACAAAAACAACACTCTCTGTCAAATTTTTATACACACCTCTATCATAATTATGTTACAATGGATATCTAATATTAACGTGGGTGACGTAATAATATGAAAGATCAAAATACTACAAAAACTGAATTGGAATTATCCGGACTGCCTACTGAATTAGAATTTATGGATCCTGAAGAACGAAAGAAACTGCTTATAGCTTCTGGACTGAATCCTAAAAAATATGATTTTTGATAGGTGAAAAATGTATACTTTTGATAAACTTAGATTAATTAGATTAACAAAAAACAACCGTCAAATACTTCTCGACTCAAACACTGGATTTATAGTAAACACTACCTATAATAGTAACAAAGGTGGGGCTTATAAAAGAGAATATAGAATCTCCAATGGGAAATTATACATCCACGAAATGAAGACCACTGATAGTTCCTATGATAACACTTGGATTGCTACAGATAAGGAAGTTCACCAGTTCTTGTAGAAATATTTATGGAAGTTATCTCTTGATAATATAACTGTCCGACACGCTGCTATACTACTTATTACATTTTCTGCTTTGATTATGCTATATATAATAAGTCTGCTAAAAAACATGTGTACAGCTGTTATTTTAGTATTGCACATTCCAAATTTTTACCGGAACATGCAACACTTTATTGCATTTTCTTTAAAATCTTGCTTTGTAATTTGAAGTTAAGTATAGTAGAGTCATATCTATTCAATGTCTGTATGTACAATGATTACAAGAATCATCGTATAGATAAAAGGGGAACTTTATAACTAACTTAGAAATGATGAAAGATGATCTTATTAATTAAATAAAAAATGACTTCGAAACAATATCATAAATTTCTTACAACGATTTCAGAACACTATAATCCAAAATCAATATATAATATTATTGTAAAAAATAATGTGATGTTGTAATATTTCCAAAGAGGCGAATATCTCTGGGTTGTTCCATTGATATCCGCCTCTTTTTGGGATTAAAAATTAAAAAATATTACTTTTTCAGCTTGTCTTCAAAAATCTCAACAATTGTTTTCTCTGTGCCAACCATTCCGTGTGAAGCAATCAGTCCCATATTTCGCATAGTCTCTTCCGGTGTATTTCCATTAATTCCATGCACTTCTGAAATATAAATACCATTCATTGCAAATTCAACTGATTTATACGCTGCATCTACCGCTGCAACTCCCTTCATTGTACATCCCTGGTTTCCGCCATCACAAATCATACCTGTAATACTACTTGCCATGTTATTCAATGTATGAGCCATCATTTCGACTGTTCCACCGCGTAAATAAACCAGTGCACATGCCATACCAGAACCTGCAGCGATAGCACAGCCACAGAATGCTGATAATCGTCCTGAATACTCTTTTTATGTACATACATACAAGATAACTCAAGGCTGTTGCACGAAGCAACTGTTCTTCTGTGTATCCATTTACTTTATACGCTGCATATAATGGCATTGTAGCGATAATTCCATGTGCTCCAGAACCTGTAATACTCATAGCAGGTTTATCCAAACCAATAACTCGTGCCTCAATTGCTGCATTACACATCAAAGATGCTGTTTTCTGCTCATCGTCAGAAACTTCTTTTCCATTATTAATAGCTAACAACTGTCTTGCAAATGTTGTTCTTGGATTTTCAAACCTTCATGGAACAATTCCGGGTTTACTTTGTATGCTTCGTTAATAAAACGAATTTCTTCAATATCTACTGTTGTTACATAATCGTATAATTGTTGTAAAGTATATTTATGAATAGAATGAGATTCTTCTTCACCGCCATCTTCTTCTGTCTTTTTCTCATCCTCTGTTTCCAGTTCGACTTTATCGTTCACTATAATTTTTGTGATATTAGTATGAGAGTCACGAATTGTTACGATTGCCTTATCTTCTTCTGTCTCCACTGTAGCTTCAATAAAAATACGACTTGTAATGCCACTCAGTTCAACTGTAATCTTGCCCTGATCAATCATTTCCTGCGCTTTTACATTATCTTCAGGTGTAACATCTGCAAGAGACTCCAATCCCTTGTCTGCATTTCCTGCTACTACACCTAATGCAGCTGCAAATATATTACCTACTTCATTACTGTTTGGGATTCCACAAGTAAATGCATTTTTATACATTCACTATTCATTGCAACATTGACTTTCTTAATATCGCCCTTAGTGAAACTTCTTGCCTTTGCTACTGCAAATGCGATTGCGCCCGGTTCTGTTACGCCTAATGCTGGCTTCATATCATCTTTGATCATCTTTGACAATTCATGCATAGTAAAAACCTCCTTATTTACTTGCTTCTTATTTTGTACGTCTATTACTTATTCTTTTCATTTCTTTTGCAGGGATATATTCTCCATTCTCGCCTTCAAAAGCTCGTCCCCATCCTGTCAAACATACAATAAGCATTACAATCCAAATTGCCCAACTATAAAATGTTGTAAACATCATATCAGCTCCACCTAATTTAGGAAGGAATGGGTATGTATCCATCATAGAAGAAATTCCACCTAACAATAACAGTACACATCCTCCGAATGGAAGGAAGAATGGGAAGGAACAAATTGTTGTTGCAAGAATATCTGTACGTCTATATGGATGAAGATTATTCTTCTTACCTACTGCATTAACAAATGGTGCCACACAAATATTTGCAATTGTGTTAATCGCTGCAATCAAAATACCAAAAATTGTTGCTAATACCCAAATAGCTACTTCTGCGCCTCTAGGAGTCTTGATTATCGTATTATTCATCCAATCAACAATTGCTTCCATACAACCACTTTTAACAAGCATATTTCCCATAGCAACAACCAAAATCAATACGATACTTACTGTTGTCATTCCTGCAACGCCTTCAGGAATTGCTCCTGAAATCGCACCGTCTTTCATTGAGAATAACGCTGAAGCCGGGAATAATCCTGCTGCAAGACCAATTACGGATGCTGTAATGATTCCTGTTCCTAATGCTGCAAAAATATTAATGCCTTTGATTGCTAACGCAATAACCAGAATTGTCGGAATTAAAAGTAACAGTCCTTTCAGTTCTGATACTGTGCTAATAACATTTCTGCCTGTTCTGCATCTGTTGCTTCACCTGCACCACCAAAAATAAAAGAATAAGATAATGGAAATAACACCTGCAATAACAACAAATTTTGCTCTTGTTTTTACTGTACTTCCAATATCAGCAACTCCTTCTCTATTCTGATATTCCTGACTGGAAGAAGCGATAATTGCTGTATCTGAAACTGGAGCAATATTATCTCCAACTGCTGCTCCTGAAAGAATTGCACCTGCCAATACTGCCGGATTTGATCCTAACAAAATACCTGCTGGATAAAGAATAAAACTCATTGTAGAAATTGTTCCGAAACCAGAACCTGTTGCCATTGCAAATACTGCCGCAAAGATAAATGCTGCAACTGTAAATGCTGCTCCACTAACATGAATTTTTACACTTAACCAAACCAAACCTTCTACAATCTGTCCACGGTTCAAAATATTTCCATAAATTCCTACAACTAACCACAACATTACTGCTGTCATTGCAACTTTTGAACCTAAACCTTCCAATATAACGTCCCAATAATCATTAAGATTCTTTGCGAAAAACATTCCGACTAACAAACCGATAACACCTGCGCCGATCATCATGTTTGTATCAGCCGCATTAAAGAATGATAATGCAATTGTAATAACAATAAAGATTGCAAATGGAACTAATGCCATAAAACTACTACCACGAAACTCTAATTTTTTGTTTTCATCCATAAGATGCACCTCTTCTCATCTTTCCTTTAGTTTACTCGTTTTCGTAAACACTCACATTGCAACTGCTTCAATCTCTACCTTTGCACCTTTCGGAAGCTTTGCAACTTGAAATGCTGCTCGAGCAGGATATGGGGCTGTAAAAATATGTCTCATAAACCTGATTCATTGCCGAAAAATCGTTCATATCTTGAAGGTATACAGTTGTTTTTAAAATCCGATCCATATCGTATCCAACTTCGGCTAAAATTGACTTAATATTCTCGAGCGATTGACGTGTCTGATCTGATACGTCATCAGATACAAATTCACCAGTTTCACAATCGATTGGTAACTGTCCTGATACAAATACCAATCCACCGTTATTCACTGCCTGTGAATATGGTCCAATTGCTGCTGGAGCTTTCATTGATTCAATTTTTTCCTTCATATTAGGTTCACCTCCCTTTATTTTTTTCTGTTAATCACATCTTACACCCCTACGTTTTTGTTTACAATAATTTCTTATCAAAAAAATAATTTTTTTACTATTATTACAATTTTATTGACTTATTTTTGTATAACATGTATATTAAAATTATAAAAACAGTAAAGGAAGTATTCATAATGACTAACAAAGAGATTCTTTCCATTTTCGTCCCTATTGTCAATTTTTTAGTGAAATATTAGGTGAAAACACCGAAATTGTGCTACATGATGTGTCTAATCCAGAACATTCTGTTATTGCAATTCAAAACGGATTCCACTCTGGACGAACCATTGGAAGTTCGCTTACAGACTTTGCATTCCAAGTCACAAACAATCAAGCGTATACGACACAAGACTATTTGGTAAATTACACTGCAAAAGCGAGAGGAAAGGTTTCATCGCTTCTACTTTTTATATAAAAAATAATGGTGAACTAATTGGCATGCTTTGTTTAAATACAGATACTACCATTATCACAAATTTCATGAAAGCGGCTCAGCAATTTGTCGGTTGTTTACCAATGGGAGTTTCCATGACAATGGGAGAAACTATTACTGGATCTACCACTATGGTAGAAGAAAATCTAGATGTTCCAATTGTTTCTTTTGCAGAATCTATTATTTCTAAAACGATTGCTGACTCTAATATTCCGCCTGAACGCATGACCAGACAGGAAAAAAATGGAAATCGTTTGGGAACTTACAAACCAAGGAATTCCGCGTATGAAAGGTGCTATCTCAGAAATTGCCAAACAATTAGAACTTTCTGAATCCACTGTGTACCGTTACATTAGTTTAAAAGAAGATTAATAATAAAAGCGATTCACTAATAGATCTAAAGCGGAAAGAATTGACAAACTCCTTTCCGCTTTAGATTCTTTTATTCTTTCAGCTGTTCTCTTCGATACTGCTTCATTTGATCTGCTGGTAATTTAAAATAAGATTTCACCTGCTCATCAGTCATTCCTTCTTCCAACCCCAACAAGATTTCATTCATCTGATCTCCATCTAATTTTGATGCATATCGAATAATACACTGTTCAATCGTTCCGGACAAATTCCATTCCTCTTTCACTTGGAACTTTGATTTATTTAAGATGGTTCGATAGGTCATTGTTTTTGGATTATATACGACACGCACCGGATGTTTATATCCTTCTTTTTTTCCTGCAAGTTTTTCGGATTCTTTCCAGACTGCTGTATTAAACGGAAGATTCTTCCAATCCATGATAGGATACTTTGCTTTGATCGGTGGAACTGGTGCCTTTATTTGCTTTTTTCGGTATTGTTTTTCCGATTGCTTTTTCCATTCTCTGTTGGGCGGCCTGCATTACCATCAATTCTAAGACCTCTATGTCAGAATCAATCTGCAAAAAATTTTGAAACCATCTAATATCACTTTTCGTTCCCATTAATCGTATCTTTAACATCTGCTGTTTCCTCCTAACGCTGTACATGTCATTTTTCCTCCTCCTTTCGCAAGTTTTAAACAATAACAGAAAAAAAGACGAACTCATTTAGCATAATGAATTCGTCTTTTAAGGTAAGGTTATTAGGTTTTCTTGTACGTCATATAGTAAATTTAGTATTATTTAGCACTGATTTTCACAGATTTTTGAACTAATTTAATGTACAAATAATGTACCAGCCCTTTTTATGGAGGTATTTTTCATTTTCAATCCTTCTCAAAAGTGCTTTTTTCGTTCAATCATCTCATCGATTCTAGCGATGTATTGCTTGATATCCTTGACATTCTCGCATCTTTCGATGTGATAACCATCCGGTAGATTCCATACACGTTTGGTGGATGCTCCGGCCCCGCAAGCTAGGATGGCCTGTTTCTCTTCCATGATCAAAATGTTATACACCCCAGCCTTGTCCTGCTCTGCATATCCAACATTCTCGAAGTTTCCGGCAATGTTCTTCTGGCGATACAGGTAATATGGCACAAGTCCCATGCGTTCTGCTGACGCTGCTGCCGCCTCGACCATCTGCGTGATCTCAGTCCCCGGATCCATTGTTCTTCCTTCCTGACCGAACTTCGCCGCACGTTTGATCGCGAGTGCGTGTACTGTCAGGCTGTCCGGGTGAAGCTTCTCGATCTTCTCAAGTGTATCCTGCATATCTGCCGCATCTTCTCCCGGAAGTCCGGCGATCAGATCCATATTGATATTATCGAATCCAAGCTCACGTGCGAGGTTGAAGATTTGTTCTACATCTTCTACCGTATGTTTTCTTCCGACAAGATCCAGTGTCTTCTGCTGCATTGTCTGTGGGTTGACAGAGATGCGGGTTACAGGATATTTGCGAATCACTTCGAGCTTTTCTCGTGTGATACTGTCCGGTCTTCCGGCTTCAACTGTAAACTCAAGCACATGCTCCAGGTCAAAATTCTCCCGGATCGTTCCAAGCAAACGGTCAAGCTGGTCTGCCTCGAGTGTTGTTGGTGTTCCGCCGCCGATATATACGGTATCCAGCGTCTTTCCCTGCATCAGCTTTGCCGTAGCTTTCAATTCTTTGATCATCGCATCAAGGTAACAATCGACCTGATCTTTCCACTCAGCGATTGGTGAAGAGCTGAATGAGCAGTAGGAGCAGATGCTTGGACAGAATGGAATTCCTGCATACAGGCTATAGCCATTTTTACAGTCCAACTGATCAAAGAAGTGCCTTTTCACGGCATGCAATCTCATACGCAATCTGTGCTTTTTTATCGCCAACACAATATTGTTCTTTTTAGAAAATCAAAGATTTCTTCTTTTGTCATTCCCTGCTCGATTTTCTGCATTACAAGCTTTGTCGGACGGACTCCGGTCAGCATTCCCCAGGCAAGTTCCTGTCCTGTCTGCTTTGAGAGAAACTGATAGACTTTCTTCGTTACATCGCGTTTCTTCCTGCACATCTTCTGTCTGCACGCATTCTTCCGGTGCAAGGGAAAAAGCAAGTCCCTTCCGGCAAATGTATCTTCACCAGTGGTTCTTGCTTCTCATCTACTGTCTGCACGATATCCTCTTTTGGATAAAATGCTTTTGTGACATGGTATACGTTATAAGTAAATTTGTTCTTCTTACTTTCTATCTTTATCATATGAATGGATTATGCTCCTTCTCAAACTGAACTGATGTCTCTTCCATATGTCCCGGATAGATCTTTGTATCATCCGGAAGTGTCATGATCTTCTCCTGTACAGAGCGGACCAGCTGGCTGCTGCTTCCTGTCGGTAGGTCTGTTCTTCCGATGGAAGCACAGAACAGCGTATCTCCACTGAACAATCTATGTTCTTTTGGAAGGTAATAGCAGCATCCTCCTACGGTATGTCCCGGTGTATGAAGTACATCAACTTCAATTCCTGCGCATTCGATCACCTGACCGTCTCTTACAGGCTGTGCTCCGTGGAATGCGTATTTCGGTCCGTACATACAAGAAACATTCAGGCGGTCATCCTCGATCACCGGAAGTTCGTCTTCGCCTGCGTAAACCGGCACAGGAAAGGCTTTGAGGAAATCATCGATTCCCATGATGTGGTCAAAATGTCCATGTGTCAGAAACAATGCTTTCATTTCTAGTCCATTGTTCTTGATATAATTGACATATTCCTGCGGACATTCTGCCATATCCACTGCAAAACATTCCTTCGTCTCTTCATTGGTTACAATATAGCAATTCGTTCCAATTGACCCCAGTACAATACTTTCAACCTTCATTCGTTTTCCTCCATCAGCCTGTTGTTCTCTCAATATCAATTACATTTTCAATCTGTCTGAGCTTTCCGATCACACGATTCAATTCTTCTCTTCCGTGTACAACAAATCCCATCTCCATTGTCGCCGTACCCTTCTTGCTCGTCCGGGTATTCATGGACTTCACGTCAATCTTCTCTTCGGTAAATACCTTTGATACATCCAGCAGAAGTCCTCTTCTGTCGTCTGCAAATATCTTCAGTTCTGCAAGATACTGACCGCCTTCTTCGAGATCATTATCCTCCCATTCTGCTGTGATCAGACGGGATCTCTCCACATCAGAAAGATTGATGATATTGATACAATCTGTTCTGTGGATCGAGATTCCTCGTCCTCTTGTAATAAATCCAACGATCTCATCTCCTGGTACTGGATTACAACACTTTGAGAAGCGTACTGCCATATCATTGATTCCCTTAACTACGATTCCGCTCTTTGATTTGGCAATGTGGACTCTCTGTTTATTCGCTTCTGAGATCTTCTCCAAAATATTCTCATCCGTGATCTCTTTCTTATGCTCTTTCTCGTACTCTTCCAGCAGGCGGTTCACAACCTGACCTTCTTTGAGTCCGCCGTGTCCGATTGCCGCAAGTACTGCATCCCAGTCACGGAATCCGTATTTCTTCTGAACGATCTGCTGATACTTCGGCGATGATATCCGGCAGATTAATCCCCTTGCTCTTACAGTAGGCACTGATCAGATCCTTTCCGCGGATAATATTATCTTCTTTGTATTCCTTCTTAAACCATGAATTAATCTTGCTCTTTGCCTGTGTGCTCTTGACGATATTCAGCCAGTCACGGCTCGGTCCCTTGGAATTCTGAGATGTAAGGATCTCGATTCGGTCTCCGTTCTGAATCTTATAATCAATGTTCACAAGCTTGCCATTCACTCTGGCACCAACCATCTTATTGCCGACTGCACTGTGGATCGCATAGGCGAAGTCAACCGGCGTGGAGCCATTCGGAAGGTTCTTCACATCCCCGTTCGGTGTGAAGCAGTATACATCTTCCTGGAACAGATCCAGGTCACCTTTCAGCAGGCTTAAGAACTCACGGTTATCAGACATGTCTCTCTGCCATTCCAGGATCTGACGCAGCCAGTTCAGCTTCTCTTCCTGTGTGTTCAGTCCTTTCGTGTTGACTTCCGCCTGTCTCTTTATATTTCCAGTGAGCCGCAATACCATATTCCGCAGTCTTATGCATCTCTTCTGTACGGATCTGGATTTCGAAAGGCTGTCCGTTAGGACCAATAAGCGTCGTATGCAGAGACTGATACATATTTGCCTTCGGCATGGCGATGTAATCTTTGAAGCGCCCCGGAATCGGCGTATACATTTCATGGATCACGCCAAGCGCAGCATAACAGTCTTTGACAGAATCTACGATAATGCGGACAGCGAACAGGTCATACACCTGATCAAGTGTCTTGTTCTGATTCACCATCTTCTTATAAATACTGAAGAAATGTTTTACACGTCCGTATACTTTCGCTTCAATATCAGCATTCTTCATATGCTTTGATACTTCAGCAACGATCTGTTGCACAAATTCTTCACGTTCCGTCTTACGTGCATTCAGATCATGCACCAGCTGATTATAAACTTCCGGCTGATAATATTTCAAAGAAAGGTCATCGAGTTCTGTCTTGATCTTTGAAATACCGAGACGCTGGGCGATCGGAGCATAGATATCCATCGTCTCTCTTGATTTCTCTTTCTGCTTTGCCGGTGTCATAAACTCCATTGTACGCATATTATGCAGACGGTCTGCGAGTTTTACAATGATGACACGGATATCTTTCGCCATCGCAAGGAACATCTTTCTTAAGTTCTCTGCCTGGGCCTCCAGCTTGTCCTGGGAATAGTTCAACTGTCCCAGCTTGGTAACGCCGTCTACAAGAAGTGCCACCTCTTCACCAAACTCTGCTGAGATCTCATCGAGTGTCATTGTCGTATCTTCTACCACGTCATGAAGCATTCCAGCCACGATCGTTTCTTTGTCCATCTCGAGATCTGCAAGTATGATTGCCACCCAAAGTGGATGGATGATATAAGGCTCTCCGGATTTACGGAACTGATTCTTATGCGCTTCTTTGCCTATCTGATAGGCCTTCTCGATCATCGTAATATCTGCAGAAGGATGATACTTACGCACACGAGCTATTAAGGCCTGATATAACTCCTCCGGATCCTGATAATCCTCTGGTGCTTTTACTGCATGCCCGTCCACTATTTCCAGATTTTTATTCAGATCTTCATATTCCCGAGTGCCTGCCATATCATCTTCCCCCTTCATTCATCCTGTGTTCTGTTCAAATCCAACTTCCAAAATGCTTCGTATTTCGTCAGTATGGCATATCCGACAAATGCATTTTAGACACAAAACGCCTTAGTTCTGAACAATTAATATGATTTAGTATATCACTATTTTTCCCTTTTTCAAATAAGAACTTCCCATTCTTCTTCATTTTAAGCAATTTGTACGGTTTTTTCGATATTATCTACTGATAATTGACAATTGTAAGCTGAATTGTTCTTCGTCCCATGTACTCATTGATGGATGGATAGTATGTAAAAGACATGATCTGCTTCTTTTCCATCTGCCGCAGACAGTCTTCCACTTCTCCGAAATAAACCGCTTCCATCTGATTTCCCTGCTGGTCCTCCAGTCTGCATTTCAGCACATTCCGGTTCTTTCCGAAGATTCTTGGCTGGATCACACGCAGTTTACTTTCTGCAAATAACGGTTTCCCATTGCCTTTTCCAAAAGGCTCCAATATCTTAAGCTCATGGATCAGCTCTTCATTAATATATGGAAATGGAAGCCGCATATCAATCGACACCTTCATCTGCAGATCCTCTTCTGTCAGATCCGCCAGTTCATTGATCCGTTTCCGGAAAACTTCGACATTTTCCTCTTCTAAAGAAAGTCCTGCTGCCAGCTTATGCCCTCCGAACTTCGTAAATAATTCCCTGCAGCGGCTCATTTCCGCAAACATATCATAGGCTTCGATCGACCGTCCGGAACCTTTCACCCCTGTCTCTCCCTTTGTCAGTACAAAGGTCGGACGATAATAACGTTCCTTGATCCTCCCCGCAATAATTCCGGCGATACTTTCGTGACAGTTTGGAAGATACACGACCAGCACCTGGTCGTCCTTCCAGAACTTGATTCGATCTGCCGGACAGCTTCTTCTACACCTTCTTCAGTCATTTCTTTCCGGCTGTCATTTAATTCTTTCAGATCTGCTGCCAGTGTCACTGCCTCTCTCCGGTTCGATGCATTAAGGAGTTCCAGTGCACGCTTGGCTGTATCCAGTCTTCCGCCGGCATTGATGCACGGTCCGATCACAAATCCGATATGATAAGTATTCAGGTTCGCTGTATCTACCCCTGTACATTGCATCAATGCGTGAAGCCCTTCATTCTTCGTTGTCTTCAGAAGCTCAAGTCCCTTTTTCACAAAGACACGATTCTCTCCAACCAGATCCATCACATCACCGATCGTGGCAATCGCAACATTTTCCATCAGTCTTTCCTGCAGATGCTCTACCTCCTGCTCTGACTTTCCAGACACTCTGTACAAAACCTCAACCAGCTTATACGCTACAGCTGCGCCGCACAGCCCTTTAAATGGATACTCACAATCTGCTCTGTGCGGATCGACCACTGCATCCGCCGGTGGCAGGAGATATTTTTTCTTCCCATTTTCTTCCAGATACGGAACTTCATGGTGATCTGTCACAACGATCGTCATCCCATTTTTCTTTTCCGTAAGCGATCTCGTTCATTGCCGCAATTCCATTATCACAGGTGATGATCGTGTCTACATCATCCTCCAGTGCACGGTCGATCAGCATCTGATTCAATCCATATCCGTCTTTGATCCGGTCTGGAATATCCGTATCGACATCTGCCCCAAGTCCTGCAAGCCCCTGTTGCAAAATATACGTTGCATTGACTCCATCAATATCATAATCACCGATCACACGGATTTTCTTTCCCTTCTTCTATTTTCTCCTTAAGAATATCTACTGCACGATCCATATCTTTCATCAGTAAACCGTCATACAGATCCTCCACTGTTCCATTCAGATAAAAATCAATTGCTTCATCTCCGATCACATCACGGTTTCCTCATCAGTCGCGCAATGATCGGGGAAATCTGATATTTCTCTGCTATTCCATTAAAATCCGCCTTTTTCATTGCGACGAACCATTTCTCCATCCAAATACCCTCCAGTCTGTCAGTATCATATTTTTCTTATTATAGCAAAAATCTGCCGTATCGAAAATCATTTTTCATTTCCGATACGGCAGATTCTATTTCGTTACTGTTTCCAGGCTGCTATTTATTTCTTAGCGTTTTTTTTTGCTCTTTTTGTTCTTTGAAAGAAGTCTTCTTTCCTTTTTTTTTTCTTGGAGCTGTCGTCTGCAGATGTATCTGCTGCGTTACTCTCTGTGGAAGTAGTTCCTTCTTTCTTGTCTGCTGCTTTTACAGAAACTGTCTTTGTGCCGGAAGCTGCTCTCGCAGCCTTCGCTTCCTCACCAAGTCTTGTCTTCATCACATACCACAGTGCACCTGTGATACATACGGATGTATATCCACCGCAGATGATACCTACCATCAGAGGTGCAGCGAATTCCTTAATGGAGCTTACACCAAGGATATACAGAGCAACGACCATGACAAATGTTGTAAAGTTTGTATAGATCGTTCTTGTCAGTGTCTGCTGAGTAATACAGCGGTTTACAAGATCCTTCAGATCTTCTGTACGGCTCTTTGTTGCCAGCGCCTCACGGATACGGTCAAAGATAACGATCGTACCGTTGATAGAATATCCGACAATTGTCAGCATACATGCGATAAATGTATTTCCGACAGATACTCTTGCGATCACATAGAATCCAAGAACTACAAGTACGTCATGCATCAGTGCGACAACAGCACTTGTTGCGAAACCGAATATCTTTGAAACGGAACCAGATGTAAAGCAGCATACAGATTGTAGCAATGATCACAGCTATAACAGCGTCTCTTCTCATCTCGAACTTACTGTTGAGCTGATATTCTCTGTTGCGATATCAGATGTCTCTACCCCGTAGTTCTCATTCAGATAAGAAGCAAGTGCTTCACGTTTCAAGATCAAGTGTCTGTGTCTTGAAGACTACCTGATTGCTGTCTTTTTACTGTCTGAACCTGAATATTCTTATCTCCTGTGATCTCTTCCAGGCTTGGGATCATCTGGCTGTCGATCTCTTCGAGAGTATATTCTTTATCAAATGTTACATTTGTTGAAGTACCGCCTACAAAATCAAGGCTGTAATTCATTGCGCCGATTCCTCTTGCATGGTTCACGCCCATCATGACCGGTCCCGCCACAGGCAAAGGATGATGGAAACAATGAAGAAAATCTTTTTCTTTCCAAGGAAGTCAAACGGCTTGCGTTCTTTCAGATGTCTTCCGTAAGCTTTTACATTATGGATACCAGCTCCATAGAAAGAGAAAATGATCAGTCTCGTGATCACCAGTGCTGTAAACATGGAGATTACGATACCAAGTGCCAGCGTCTGTGCAAATCCCTTGACAGATCCGCTTCCGCGAAGCCACAGCACACCTGCTGCGATCAGCGTTGTTACATTTCCGTCGATGATGGCTGACATCGCTTTCTGGAATCCTGATTTCAGAGAAGCGTGTACGCTCTTTCCTGCTGTCAGTTCTTCTTTCACACGTGCGAAAATAATTACGTTCGCATCCACCGCCATACCAATACCAAGGATGATACCTGCGATACCTGGTAATGTCAGTGTGATATCAAATGCATTCAGAAGGATCAGGATCAATTCTGTGTAAAGGATCAGTGCAAGGCTGGATGCAAGTCCCGGAAGGAGGTATACCCAGCACATGAATACACATACGATTGCCAGACCGATGATACCTGCGATCAGACTTCCTTTCAGAGCGTCCTGTCCAAGCTGTGCTCCTACTACTTCTGAACTAAGCTCTTCAAGTTCCAGATTCAGTCCACCGATACGGATTGTAGAAGCGATGTTATCAGCCTCTTCATAATCCATGTTTCCTGAAATCTGAGCTTTTCCATTCTCGATCACTGCATTTACCTTTGGCACACTAATCAGTGCTCCGTCGTAGTAAATGGCAATTGTATCATTAGTTGTTGTTATAAGCTTCTTCTGTTGCTGTCTTGAACTTCTCTGCACCCTCATCTGTCAACTCAAGATCAACACCATACTTTTTTATTTCCTGTTGTTGAGTCGTTGAGCACTCCGGCTGAAGCTGTCTTTACTTCTGTACCTGTCAGTACGATGGAGTCTGTATCTTTCAGTTCGTCGATTGACTTATTCAGTGTATATCCGGAAGCTGTCAGGGAATAGTTTTCATTTCCCTCACTGTCTTTATGCTTGATAAAGTACAGTGAACCCGGCTGTCCAAGTTCTTCCAGAATCTTGTTTGCGTCGCTCACACCCGGAATCTCGATACTGATACGGTTGTCTCCAACCTGATAAGCCTGTGCCTCTGTGCTGTACTGCTCCACACGTTTCTGAAGCTTGTACACGGTGTCATCCATGTCTGCCTGAGATGGCTTGTCACCTTTTTACCTGATATGTAATGCTGACTCCGCCTTCCAGGTCAAGGCCGAGATTGATGTTCTTCGCAGCTCCCATTCCCTTTAAATCAAGTCCAAGCACACAGGTCATACCGAAGAGTGCTGTAACTGCGATTACGAGAATGAGGCTGAGAATACTCTTACCTTTTTCATCTCTTTCTTTCCTTTCTTGACTGCTGCTCTCTAACTTTATTGTTCTTCATCCGCCAGGGGCAGCCTTTATCATGATCGCACATTCCACACGTTTTCTCTCCATCTCACAGCTCACTTCGTAAGTATCATGGATTGTATTGTGGAACTTGTAAGAATTCGCCATACAGCCACCACTGCAGTAGAATCTGGCAAAGCAGGTTCTGCAGCTTTCCTTGAATATACGCTGCATCCACGGAATTCTTCCGCAATCTCCGGTTTTGTAATTCCCCTCATCGACATTTCCCATGAGGAATTCTTCCTGTCCTACAAACTGATGACATGGGTAGAAATCTCCCCACGGTGTCACTGCCAGATACTCTGTACCTGAACCACAGCCGGACAGACGCTTGGACACACACGGTCCTCCTTCGAGATCGATCATAAAGTGGAAGAAATTGAATCCTCTTCCGCTCTTCTCGCGCTCGATCAGGAATTTTGCGAGTTTATCATATTCTTCAAAGATCTGTGGAAGATCTTCTTTCTGGATTGCATATGGTTCTGTGTCATCACCTACTACAGGCTCGATTGACATCTGCTTGAATCCAAGATCTGCGAAGTGTTCTACATCCTTGGAAAAATCCAGGTTATTTCTTGTAAATGTACCTCTAATGTAGTACTTCTCCTGATTACGGCTCTCTGCCAGCTTCTGGAACTTCGAACGATCAGATCATAGCTTCCTTTTCCGTTACGGAACGGGCGCATCTGGTCATTCACTTCTTTTCTTCCGTCAAGACTGATGACAACGTTGTCCATCTCTTTGTTCACGAACTCCTGAACTTCATCGTTCAAAAGAACTCCGTTTGTTGTAAGTGTGAAACGGAAATGCTTGTCATGAAGTTTCTCCTGCTCTCTTCCGTAAGCAACCAGGTCTTTGACAACCTGCCAGTTCATCAGCGGCTCACCACCTAAGAAGTCAACTTCAAGGTTTCTTCTTGTTCCTGAATTCGCGATCAGGAAATCAAGTGCTTTCTTACCAACCTCGTAAGACATCAAAGCCCTGCGGCCGTGATATTCTCCCTCTTCCGCAAAGCAGTACTTACAGGCAAGGTTACAGTCATGTGCAATATGAAGACATAAAGCCTTAACAACTGTCTTACGCTGCTTTACAACGTCGATAAAGCCCTCATAAATGTCTTTTTTTGTAAACAGACGTCCCTGTTCCGTCAGTTCTGTTACTGCCTCTAAAATATCCAGCAGATCTTTCTCAGAATATTTCTCTCAAGCTCTTTTTTTCAATGCTTCTGCTGTTTCCGGAGATTTCAATGTCTCCACTGTATGATCTTCATTCATGCGATTAAGCACTTCGATGACATCATACGCTTCCTGATCCACAACATGTACAGCTCCGCTGTTCACGTCGAGGACGATATTATATCCATTGTTCTGGTACTGATGTATCACGTGGATACCTCGCTTTCTATATGTATTTGTAAATCTATTTGTAACTGTTCAAAGCCCGGCATTTTCACAATGCAGCTCTAAGCAGATACTTCTAAAACATGCTTAAGGCAGCGATTTGCACCGCTGCCTCACCTGTAATCCTGTTGCTGTTTTTCACATAATTGCAGGCAGTATCACCGCTCAAAGCAACTCTGCAGCAACATTATCTTCACTTTCAGGTTTTCTTATTTTGCGTTTTCGCAAGTCTGGTTTCCTACTGTACAGGATGTCTTACATGCAGACTGGCAAGATGTCTGACACTCTCCGCATCCACCTTTTTTTAACTGTGTTGTTCAGTGTCTGTGTATTCAGTGTTTTAATGTGTTTCATTTTTACTCCTCCTAACTTCGCACATATTGCTTTCGCTATTATAGCACACACAGCGGGTTTTTAAAGTATTTTTTTCACACATCCCTTTGGTTTTTCTTCATGAGACCATCCCTCCGAGCATTCCGCCTCCGGTACAAAGTACAAATGTCAGAAACAAATCTCCTGTCCCTGACGAAACCTCACGGTACATTCCAAATGAGATGAGCAGTAATAGAACAAAATAAACCACACCGGTTCCAAGCCCCCAGAGGAACTTCTTTTGGCCTTCCAGTTTTCCCATCACAAAACCACCGGAAAAAGTTCCTATTACATAAATGAGAATAATTCCCAAATTCACATTTTCTTCACTCAATCCTGCTTTATAAAGGAGAAGTGCAAGAATTAACAGAAACATTCCTGTGACCAGATAGGCGCAAAGTAATGCCTTCACTAAATTTTCTGCGTATATTATCCCTTTTTTCCCATGATTTTCTCTCATTTTTTTTTTCCTTTCGATGCATGTCCGGTTTTCCACTGATACTATTCTATGCATCCTCCCGGAAAAAATATGACACTTAACTTAACTGCCTCCCAAGCAGATCTGCTGCGCCTGCCGCAAACTTCTTTTCCATCTCTCCAAAATGCTTTTTCTCATTTTTCTGCAGAAAGATCACTCCACCTGCAATATCACCTTCACTGAGAATCACACTGATTATTTCCTCGCTGTATTCACTCCTGTCTTTTGTAATTGCTACAAACTCAGCGTCACTGCTCTTTTTCAACACGGTCTTTCTTTCTTGAAACACTTCTGCCAGCTCTGCACTCAACAGCATTTCCTGAAGTTCTTTCTTCCCGTTTCCTGCTGCCGCGATCACCTGATCCGTATCAGTAATACAGACTGTACAATCAAGTGTCTTTGAAAGACTATCTGCATAAATCCCTGCCAGTGTTCCTAATTCACCGATTGGAGAATATTTCTTTAAAATCACCTTTCCTTCTCTGTCTGTAAAAAATTTCCAGTGGATCACCTTCGCGGATCCGCAATGTC
>VOFI01000833.1_pt1 | contig 150001 bp, 202 predicted proteins | sample 5384131 | NCBI WGS metagenome assembly VOFI01 (sample SAMN12384728, study PRJNA508395) | human gut metagenome | isolation source: healthy gut H | host: Homo sapiens | reverse complement strand
ACTTAAACTGGAAGGCAAAATCCTATCGGCACAGCCGATTTGAAATGGATTTTTGCACGTAACTGTGAGGGTACGGACAGTTACATTTTGAACAAAAAAGAGCAGTAAAACAAAAAGTGAAACAATAGAACCTATGCTTTGTGAGCAGTCTATTGTCAGGAATAACAGCGGTTTGAAATTTGTGATGTAGTTTCAAACCGCTGTTTTTGGATGGAATGAGCTGCTGGCGTATCATGGCATGGATGGAGAAACATCCGAGCGGGAGACCATTATGAAATATTTCAGAAAATACGTTTTGTCAATTTTATTATGTTTTATCCTGACCGGCTGCGGGCAGCAGGCAGGTTTTTCGGAATCTGTATCTGCGGTACCGGAAAGTAATTTTACGGAATCCCAGACAGGCGTTCCGGAAACCGTGATGCAGCAGCAGACTGACGCGGATGCAGAAACAGCGGAAACAAAGTCGGCTTCCGACAACGTAAGACCCTCCAAAGAAGAAGTCCTTGCCATGCGGGAAAAAACGCTGGATGGGATGCCGGAGACGGAAATTTCCAGACTGAGGGAAAATATCAAAGTTGCAAATCTTCAAATGGAATCCGCATATCTGAACGACAACCTCTTTAAAAAGCTGTCAGATAAAGAAAGCCCATACTGGCAGTATTTTGACTGCAAAGGCGACATTCAGCTGGGCTGGTGGTATCATCAGTCGATCTATCCGAAGGATGTCATCATGAAAGCGGAAAATATCACAGAAGAGGAATTTGCGGAAACCTATACGGAGCCTGGAATTGTGACGAATAGCTTTGACGCGGCAGATTTTATCGATTTGATTTCCGAAATGAAGTCCTTTGTAAAAAATGAAGCCCTGGCAGCAGATTTACAGCAGCTGATGGATCTGACGCGAATGGCGTGGGCAACGCATGAGATGCAGTATGCGAATGAACTCTATAAGGTGCTCCATGATCTGGACTATTTTCTTTTAAGATACGGAATTGAGGACGTTGGGCAATATACTGCCGATGCGGGAACCGTAGGCACTTATTATGGCGTTCTTGCAGTTTATGGGGCAGAGCCTTTTTCGGCAGAGGAACAGACAAAAGTGTTTGGCAAAATCCTGTGGGATGCATATTGTTTCGGAAAAATCGAGGGAACAGATCATGAAGTGCCGGATACCTATGGACAGGAAAGCACGTATTTTGCTTTGTACGATGTAGATGGCGATGGACAAGAAGAGCTGTTGCTCAACTGGACAGGTACTTCGATGGCGGATACGGTAGAATATATCTGGGGATACGGAGATAACGGCACGCATGTAGAGCTGTGTGAGTTTCCGGCGCTGACCTGTTATGACAATGGAGTGATTGAAGCAGAATGGTCGCATAATCAGGGACTTGCCGGAGAATTCTGGCCATATTTTCTATACCGCTATAATGCCGAAACTGATCAGTATGAAATCTGTGGCGGAGCAGATGCATGGGATAAAAGCGTGGCAAAGACGAAGGAACAGGGAGAAGTTTTTCCGGACGATATCGATGCAGATCAAGACGGTGTCGTTTATTATCTGCTGCCTGCCGACTGGGATGGAAACTATGATATGGAGCCTGTAGATGGAGCTAAGTACCGGACATGGCGGGAATCCTTTTTGGAGGGAGCGTCGGAAATGGACGATATCTGGTTTTGGGATTTGAAGGAAGAAAATATTGCAATTTTGGGTGCAGAAAAGCCAGACTAAAACAGAGGATAAATTGACACAAACTCGATATGCGTAAAAAGCGTGCGCAGAAATGAAAGGAAAAAAATGGGAAACGAAAGCGGGACTTGATTATGTATGGGGTAAGTCAGGGAGGACCCGGAATGTATCCATACAGTCGATGAAGCAGTGGAATATATCAATAAGGTGGGATTTTTGCCGCTTTTTAAAAATGAGATTCCGGGGTTTTCACTGGAAGAGCGCACTGCTCCGGAATATTGGTGGAGCGGCGATCCCAAAAGCGATCCCTGGGAATGGCGTGAGATCATTGCCCGAAGCGGTAAAGTCGCCTATGGAAAATTTTTGATAAGAAAGCGGGTTTTATTTCAAAGCAGTGGTTTCCGTATTTTGCAAACTTTAGGCGGGACGGATATGATTTTGATGCGCTTTGGGATGATGAAAAGGCGTCCATCCGGCAAAAGAAAATCATGGATTTCTATTTGGAAGAAAATGCCGAAGCAGAATATTTTTCCAGTGAGTTAAAGAAAAAAGCCGGTTTTGGAAAGGGAGGCGAAAAAGGTTTTGATGGCGTGATTACGGCGCTTCAGATGCAGACTTATCTTTGTGTCAGAGATTTTCGCCAGCGAAAAAAAAAGGGAGAAGCCTACGGCTGGCCTGTCGCTGTTTACTGTACGCCGGAGCATCTCTGGGGACGGGATCATGTGACAAGCGCTTATGCAGAGTCAGTGGCTTCCTCCGGAGAAAAATCGCAGCGCACATGCGGGAAATCTACCCGATTGCAACCAGGCAGCAGGTACATCGGTTGGTGGGGAATATTGTTGCGCTGTAATTGATAAGATTCTTCTATGATTTGGAAATTATGTGAAACAGAACAAGCAAAGGGATATGGATGTTCATAAAAATATATACAGTGGATCGGTTCGGGCAGCAGAAGCGGAAATTTGCGGTGGATTGATCCGGAGAGAGAGGTTTTGATTGAGACATCCAACTATTCGCAAAAGCCAAGTTTAACGAATAGTTAGCACCGTTTTCCGTAATTTCGCAGAAAAATACGTTTTTGACCGGTGCTAACTAATTCGTTAAACTTGCGGGTGTTTGATAAAAATAGTTAGAACTTCTTTCTGGGATTTCACAGAAAAATACGTTTTTGCTTTGGTGCTAACTAATTCGTTAAACTTGCGGGGTGTTTGATAAAAAATAGTTAGAACTTCTTTCTGGGATTTCGCAGAAAAACACGTTTTTGCTTCGGTGCTAACTAATTCGTTAAACTTGCGGGGTGCTTGATAAAAATGAGTTCAGGAGGCATATATCTGCTGACGCAGATGATTGCCTCCTGGGTTTTTCGCTTTTTTTCGTAGATTCTGTAATTTCCAATTATAATTAAAATCTGTAATTTAAATATTTAAATGTCTGCAATTTATGTCTTATTATTTACCATCTTATATGTCACATATCTGGAATCCGTTTTATAATGTTTATATGCTTACGCCAGGTCTTTTGAATCCAGAATGATTGTAAATGGTCCGTCATTGATCAGCGCAACCTCCATTTCCGCACCGAATACGCCGGTTTTAACGACGGGAACTTCCTTTTTGCAGGCGTCGATGATGTATTCGTAAAGCTCGTTTGCATGCTGTGGTGATCCGGCTTTGACAAAGGACGGCCGATTGCCTTTTTTGCAGTCCGCGTACAGGGTAAATTGGGAAACCAAAAGAAGCTGTCCGTCGACATCTTTTAACGCGAGGTTCGTTTTTCCGTTTTCATCCGAAAAAATCCGCATTCCGATCAGCTTGCGAACCATTTTGTCTGCTGTTTCTTTTGTGTCTTCGTCACAGATTCCGATCAGGACGAGGAAGCCTTTTCCAATTTCAGAATATAGTTTCTGGTCAATTGTAACGCTTGCCTGTGTAGTACATTGAATAACAAATTTCATAGGTAGTTGTCTCTCCTTCTCAAACTCGCAAAACAAAATCTAGTTCTATACAGTTTTGTATAGGAGATTTGGTTCTATTTGATTTTATTTGTTTCCAACTTTCATGTCTCTACGGTCTTTTTCTGCTAGTGTTATCAATCTGTTATCAAAAAAATTGTTATCAGTATAATATACTACCATTTTGATAAGCAGACTATTACCCAACTATTAAACTTACTTTTCCAACATTGCATTTATATTAAAAGGCGGAAGAACAACACTATCTGTATCTGGCTGTGCTGTTAGTAATGTCAATTCACTTCTCAGATACGGCATCATAATTGCAACTGCATTTTTATTTATTAAATTCTGAACCATTTCATCGTTCACTGAATCTTCCTTTTCAACTTTAAAAGAAACCTGATAAACTAATGATCAGATTATATTCTTCTTTTTTTTCTCCTTTCAATACAAGCGTTACTCTGTGCACACTGTCCTCACCAATTCCAATTTGAACTTGTAATTCAAAGGTTAATTCATTTTTGTTTTTAAATCCCTTTCTATCAAATTCAATTTTATCAAACACCAGTTTCTGTAAAGTCAATAAACTATTATAATTTTTCATCGTCTCTCCTTTACGCTGCATCTATAAAACTACAATCATTGAAATCAACTTCAATACTAATATTATCATTCAACAATGTATCAAAACAACTATCTGATGTAACCTTATAATATCTTTGATTTTTATACTCTTCCGTGTTTACTGACAGTGTGCCAGCCACATTTAACGTACTCACTACTTTACTTGAAATAGATATATTTCCAAACAAAGACACGGACTCATTAAATTTATCCGTTATAGACTCAAATCCTTGATTTATTGTTTCCAATTTCTTGGAAATATTTTTATAATAATTTTCATCATAACAAACTTTAATTAACGTAGAATAATAAGAAATATCATCGGCAAATTCACCTTCATCGGCAAACATATAAGAATCTTCTTTAGGTAAATATATGCTGTCTTCATTCCAATCAGAATTATTATATTCCACTCTATATTCTCCATCAATATAATCGACTGATATTCTACCGGAAGAATATCCTCGAACTAATTCACGAAGTGTTAACTCATCTTTAAGCATTCGTATAATATTTATAGCATCTGTTTTTCCAACTAACCACTTACATCCTTTGATATTATTTTGACAACACACACATATAAATATCTCATCTGCATCATTTTTACAAGTAAAAATAATTGGAAAGTTTGATTCGAAAAGTATTCTATCAATATAAAGTTTTCCATATTTTTCTGTATTAACAAATTCCTGCATTTTTCTCATCTCTTTCTCGAATATAATTTTGAAGATGTTTTTCAAAATCTACAATTATTTCAAATTCATCGTACGGTGTTGCATTTTCATAAAGCCACCAATCTACATGTGAACCACTTTTTTTCTTTCTCTCCCTTGTCCTTTGTACCACTCCATGCTTTGGGTTTGTCATTCCAATTGCTATCTGATAAGGAACTTTCATATCAGAAATAGCGCCCGCAAATCTTTTAACATGTGTAGGTTTCTCAAATGTTGATAGAGAATACTGCCCCGGATCTGTTGGATCAGCAAGTGGATTCAATGCAAATCCATTCTCTTCAAAAGATGGTAAAAATGAATCTCTATCACACTTACCACTTCTACAAGCTCTGTACACTTTTATATTTTCCTCCCTTGCACCAGCAGGCATTTCAAATCTATCGAAGTAATCTGGAAATATTTTTTCTATCCGTTTAGTTTGTTTTTCGTCCAACTTTATCCCTCTATTATTTATACATGTTTCTTATTTGTTATTGTCTCATAAAATTGTTTATCTGTCCATCCTTCCATAAAACAAATTGCTTTGTCAAATATTTTTCGCTTGTTATCACCTTTAGTATTGATATAAAATATAATTTTTAATCATTAACAAGAAATAAGGTATATCAAATAGGAAAAACTTTGCCTTTTATCAATAAACAAATTTCATTTGTTATTTAAGTAAGTGCTAATGCAAGAATCATAACTTCAATCCAAAACTGAACAATTAACTTTTCCCATGTAAAATTTCTACAATTTATTTAGGATAACTCCACTCCCACTATAATGGTCAATACAAGGTATTCATGTGTTATTTTAGCACTTCTGGTATTCTTCATCTATTATGTAGACTTCTCTATGTTTTTATCATATTCATTAGGTAGCTTAAATATATCCTTTATTTTTTAACGCGGAAATCTTGGACATTGATTACATTTTTTAACGTTCTTTTTATTCATCAACCAAGATGATGGGTACAGTGCTTATGTGATATAAACCCAAGCCATCTAATATCATCAATTGGAATAATTCTACCTCTCCAACCAACTCCAAACTATAACTCTGCTATTTTTCTAATTAGCCATTGCAAGGTAGCGGAGCATTCCTAGCAGATGTTCCCACATAAAGTGATTTAGATTCTCCTATATTAGATTACCACTAATCCTTCATATCTTTTCAACCGAAATAATCCTTTTAGATATTTCTGATAAGGTGTCTTCCCTAAGTCTCTCATCCTCTATCTTATTAGCAATTGAATTGGCAAGTAAAAGATTATTACTCTCCGCAAATTTTGCATGAAACTTAACTGCTGCTTCAATATTTTTTGGTATACATCTTAATAAAAATAGCTCCTATAAAATCTACAATTATTCCACTAAAATGTGAACTCTTCATAAAAGTTACACTAAAACCATTCTGACCACATGATTATAGCTCATGGAGTCAGGAAGGTCATCACCTCATCGAGGCTTTTACCACTCTTGATGAAGGCATCCATGATCTGCTTTGCTTCGTATGAACGTTTCTGTTCTTGTAGCTGTTCTAGCTTGGAGGCAGTTTTATCGTATCTTTCCTTGAGCTTGGCTAATTCTTCCTGGGTTTTAGCTATTTCGGCATCGATGGATGATACTGATTTGACTCTTGCCATGGCTTTAAGCCTCCTTCCGTTTGCTGTTTATCAGCGACTGATTGCCTGCAAGACAGCTGGCGATCTCAGCCGCATTGGTCTGGACGGTGTCTTCATCTAAACCAAAAGCTGCAAGAATGTTTTTCTGCTTGCGGGTTACTGCATGGTCCAGGATATAGTTGCCATTGTTTCTCCGTACCATCTCGATCTTTTCCAGTTCACGGAGCGCGGCTGGAACAGTCAGATAGTTCGATTACCATCGAGTTTCTGCATCGTTTCCTTCAGGAGATTATAGATCCTGTTCCGAACGATCAATGCTATAAACTCAATAAAAATTTTTGTTGAAACCGCTTCTGAAGACTGAACGCGCATGCTCTGACCGCCAAGGAAGGATTTATCGGCGCTGAACAGCTTTTCCGAAATATCACGGCCTTTGTACTGAATCAACGCCTGCTCTGCAGTCATCTTTTCCGAAGTGATGATGCAGAAGTATCCGCAGAGATTCAGCTCACGCTGTACTACATCGGACCGTTCCTGTACGCCGACAAGCTTTTTCCCCTTGTAGTACAGGTTGAAATAATCCTGATAGGTTTTTCCGAACTGCGTATCGCTTCCGATATGCTGATCAAGAAATTCGTGATAACGTTCTATCTTCTGCTCAAGCTTTTCTCTCTCGGCAGCCTGCCGGGATGGATTGTAAAATATATGGAAATACCGATTATCGGTATCATCCTCATAAAGTCTGGAGGTGATCGTCGTGCCATAGACCTTATAGGTCCGGATAAGACACTTGCGGTCTGTTTCAAACGTATTTCTGATGCTGTTAACCATCGATGTTACAAGAGATTTGCATCCCTTGGCCATGATGATGAATGAGTACTGGTTTTCATCCATGTACTGGATGTTTTCCTTGCTGAAGTATCCACGGTCGAGGATAAAGCCTATCTTTTTATAGCCGTACTCGATGACTTTGTCGACCATGCACCGAAACTGCGAAACATCTGTGATGGATCCCGGATACTCTTCGTAAAAGAGAGGTACACGGTTGGTCTTGTCAAAGGCAATCGATACATTGAATGCAGGAATTCCTTTATCATCCTTTTTGCTTTTCCGAATTCGACCAGGTCGATATCACCTGCCTGACAATTCTTGTTGGTAGAGTCGTAGGATACATAAATTCTCTGTTTCTTATCTCTGCCGGCATTCCAGTCATCCAGAAAGGTGATGATCTGATCGCAGCTCACTGTGCTGAGCAGTCTGCTCACCGTCACATCGCTGTAGATCTTCATCTGATCAGTGAAAAGCGGATGGCAGAACGCAAAATCCGGATAGTACTGACCGGCGTTATCCTGATCGATGATTGAGAACGACACAAGATCCAGAAACAGCCCTGTATTTTTTGCCAAGTGGCTTATACAGCATTTCAGACAAATGGTATTCATCAAGCACATGCCTAATGACAATCCAGGAACCTATGCGAAGACAGCAGCTGCGGTCGGCATCATTTCGTTCTCCCGGAAGGACAGCATCAGGAAAATATCCCTGATACTGCTCATTCGGAAACATCATCGAAGAATTTTCTGAAGAAACTTTTCCGATGATGGCTCTTTTCGGAATAGCATATCTCTTTTCGCTCTTGTATTCCTGACCGTATTGGTATAGGACATAGGTGACAGAACCTTTTTTCTTGGTGATGATCTTGCCCTTTGCCTCAGGAATTTCAACCTGAAAATCGTAGTACATGGAGTTCCTCCGTTCAGTGTAACCGTTACACTAAATATACTACAATTTCGGGAGAATGGCAAGCCCGAAAAGCTAGAAAATAGGCAGGTTTCAAGGATTTTTAGTGTGATTTGAACTCTTTTTAGTGTAACTTCTTTGAAGAGTTCACATAAACTACCTACAAATAGTAAAATTTTATCTGTATCCAAAGACATATACATATATAAACTTGCTACTACTGTCAATATACCAAATAAAATCATCATAATACCAAGACCAGATAAAAATTTTGTCTGAGCCAAATTCATATCATAATATCTCATTAACTCCTTTTGGTTCATTCTAAACATTTTTTCTGCTCTTAAAAGCTCTCTTTTCAGGATTTATTTCTGAAAATTCTTTTTCTTCTCTGCGAACATCTTCATCTAGTTTTCCAGTTTTTTTTGATTCTTTGAAATCAAAAAAAACTACTTATAGATACTGCAAAGCAAATAAATGCTAAAACCCCCAAAATATATACTAGTATTTTTTCCAATCGCAAACTCAAAAATTTATCATATATTTGGTAAGTAGCAAAGACTGCCATTGCCCCAAATACAAGTCCACCTATTATCCCATTTTTATCTTTTTCTGATTTTTTCTGTTCTTTTTACGCGTAGTTTTATTTGTACTAGCTTTTGTTTGCTCTTCTTCCATTAATATATTCCTTATTTATTCGCATTGGCGTCATATTCTTACGAAAATCTTTTTTGACTTTCTTTATGTTTCAGTTGTCATCAATATTGTATAAACACTATACAAATATACGTCACGTTTCGAACTCGCAAAATCAAAGTTGGTTCTATACAATTTTGTATCGGTATATTGGTTCTATCTGACTCAATTTGGTTTGAACTGTCCTTATCGTATGGACTGCCTTACCTCGTGTTATCAAATTGTTATCACAAAAAGTGTTATCAAATATAATTTCATCGATTCAATATAACTACAAATTGGGAATTTGCATATACTTACAATTTTTTCATCATCCAATAGGAATCTGTATATTGACCATTCGCATATTTCATATTATTAGGGAATACACCATATTTTTTTTCAAAGCCTAGGTTTTTATAAAGCGAAATTGCTCTTTCGTTTCCAGCAGCCACCTCTAATTCCGCTTGCTCATATCCAAGGTTCCTTGCCATATCAAGAATAGTTTTCAGCATAATTTTGCCGATACCTCTCCCCCACAATATTTCTGATACAAAGCAATAGCAACCTCACAACGATGAGCATATCTTTTATAAGTTCCAATACTCCTAAGGGAACAATTACCAATATGCCTTCCATTTATGGTTGCAATTAGCATTAATTCCCGTTCAGAATCAATGCAACTTGTAATGAAATGTTTCTCTTGTTCAAGCGTCAATTTGACTTCATCAGGTTATCTAATCAAAAACGGTGTTTCTCCAGTTGTTATTCTCAAATATTTGATTAAATCTTCTGCATCTGATTCTTCTGCATTTCTCAAAACTATTGTCTGTCCTGCTTTATCTTTTTACTTCTAAAGTATCAAACCTCATAATAATGTCTCCTCTATAACCTGTGTAGTACATTGAATAACAAATTTCATAGGTAGTTATCTCTCTTCTCAAACCTCTATCGGAATGGATTTTGATTTTGAAATATCTGATTATTTTTCATCGATCAGAGAGCTCAGAATTTTCCTGCTTCTGATTGTCCTTTCCCGCGGAATCCTTTGCAGCGGTTTCTGCATTTTTTTCTACATGTTCTGTAGGGTGCGGAATAAACGTCTTCAAATCTTCTTTAAAATTCCGGAACGAAAACTGTTTCTTGCGATGTCTTGCGGGCTTATCTTCCGGTTTGGAAATAAAGCTGCCGGTCTGGACATCGACATAATCCAGTGTCTGGTACTCTTCTGTTTTATCGGACATGCCCTTTTTTTGCAAACTGCGGTTGACGTAGCGCTTGATCAGCGCATAAAAAACAGCAAAGATTGGAACACCGAGAATCATGCCTGGTACACCCATGAGACCACTGAAGATGGTGATGGAAAAATAATCCAGAACCCGGAAAGACCGGTGGAATCGCCAAGAATCTTAGGCCCAAGGAAGTTGCCGTCAAACTGCTGCAAAATCCAGATGAAGATGATAAAATACAGGCATTGCATCGGATTGACCATTAAAATAAGCAATGCACAGGGTACGGCTCCGATAAACGGACCAAAGAACGGAATAATGTTGGTAACGCCGACTATGACGCTGATCAGCATTGGATATGGCATTTTCATGATGCTGACAACAACAAAGCAGAGAACACCGATGATGGCTGAATCCAAAATTTTCCCGCTGATAAATCCGCCAAAGGTGGAATCGATCAGACGGAAGTCTTCCATAATTACATTAGCCTGTCTGGTATCCCAGAAAGCGTATAAAAGCTTCTTTCCCTGGCTGACAAAGCGTTCCTTACTGGCAAGCAGATAGATGGAAATGATCAGTCCGATAACGAGGTTCCAGATTGCCTTCGCAAAGCTTAACATGCTTAGGGAGACTGTTTTCACGATGGCATTGATCTGAGGCATCATGGTTTTATTGAGGAAGTTTTCAAGATCTGTCGAATAATGATCGATCAGATCGGATACAGTCGTTTCGATGTCTGGATTATCAGCAAGCAGTTTTTCTGCCCAGTCACTGACGTTTTTACATAGCTGGGGAACTGACCGGCAATACTTTGATGCTTCCAATGATCTGCGGAATTACAACTCTGAAAAATCCGTACACCAAAAACAGGACAAAGCACAGCGTCAGGACGATCGAAATGCCGCGGCAATAGCTGGTCAGCTGTTTCTTTTTTTTCTGTAAGGACGGTTTTTGGGAAATCAGCCAGTCTCTGGCGGGATACAATGCAAAATGCTCGATGGCGTTTACCAGCGGACACATCAGCCATGCCAGAATAAAGCCGTCCAGAATTGGCATGCAGATGTGCAGCAGATTCTGCAGATGATCTTTAAAGTTGCCGCCGTGAAAGATCAGATAATAGGCGAGCAGCCCGCCGATTACAACTAGAAGCGCCGTTACGCCCCAGTATAGATATTTTTTTTCCCAGCGAAATTTCATGTCAAGTACTCTCCTTTCCGTCATGCGAAGAAAGCTCGTCGAATTTCGCTTTCATCGTCGGGTTGTTTTTCGTAAGGCGCTTGATGCTCAGATCTTCCGCCTTGTTGTTTGCGAGCCGCAGGTTGTTTTCAGAAGAAAGCAGGGCCTCCTTTGTCTTCTGAAGATGGTCGATCGTTTTGTCGATTTCATCGATCGCGCGGTGAAACCGTTCACTCGCCAGACGGAAATTCCGATTGAATTTCTCTTTAAAATCATTCATATCTTCCTCAAAATGGGAAATGTCAATATTCTGATTTTTGATGACAGCAAGCTCCTGCTTATACCTCAGCGCATTCAGAGAAGCATTGCGCAGCAGCGTGATCATCGGGATAAAAAACTGCGGACGGATCACATACATCTTCGGATATCGATAGGAAACGTCCACGATGCCGGTGTTATACAGCTCGCTGTCTGGCTCCAGCATGGACACTAAAACGGCGTATTCGCAGTCTTTCTCGCGCCGGTCCTTATCCAGCTCCTTGAAAAAATCTTCATTTTTCTTTTTTGCGGTTTCATCCATCTCGTTTTTCATTTCAAACATGATGGAAATAAATTCGATTCCGTCCGGGTCCGTTTCTTTATAAATATAATCGCCCTTGCTGCCGGTTCTGGCATCGTTGTCCTTTTCAAAGTATGCATTCTGGAAACCGGTTGCGCGCAGCTTGTTGAATTCTGTCTCACAGTGCTGCTCTAAGCTTTCTCCGATCATTTTGGTGGACTGGCGCGCCTTGAAATCCTTATAATAGGCGATTTCCTCGTCCTTCATGCGGAGGCGTTCTTCGTATTGCTCCTTAATATTTTGCTCTCGAAGCCGGGTTTCCTGCTTTGCATGTTCTATTCTACCGGTCAGGTCATAAATCTGCCGGTCCATTTCGTTGATCTGCTTTTTCTTTCTGGGCAGCTGCTTTGAAACCGCCAGGGCGATATCCTTGTCCGCAGTTTCCTGTACAGATGTGATTTTGGCATTTAAAAGGCTGATCTGAGCGTCCTTTGGGACAGAGCCTTTTCCTGTTCAGACAAAAAAGCTTTTCCTGCCGGGAACGGGCGTCTGCCTCTGCCAGCTGCCGTGTGCTCTCTGCTGCCGCAAGCTTTGCCTGCAGCCGGGAAATTTCCTCCGCCAGCTCCTGTCTCGTCTGGGTCTGCGCCAGAAGGACAGCGTTTTTTTTTCAGAAAGATATTGCGCTTTACGCTCGGAAAGCTCTTTCTCAAATTCTTTATCACGGACCTGTCTGACGATCGCCGCATAGCCGGATTCGTCTACCTGAAAGACTTCGCCGCATTTGGGACATTTGATTTCCTGCATGCACCTGCTCCTTTATCATGATTGGATATTCTATTAGTTTACTCTGTCGAGCACTTTTTTTTCAAGGCGAATCCCGATAGAAACCTCGGATCGTTCCAAATCCGGTATGAATCACTGCGGTCTCTTTGCAAAAAAGAAAGAAAAAAAATAGTATACTGTCAAAAGGAAAATCAGGATGAGAAACCATTCCGGCGTGCAGACGCCGGTAACTATGAAACGAGGAAACAGCATGACGTTACAACAGGTATTGAGCCAGGTGCGGCGAGCCGCCGACGATTATGAAATGATTCAGGACGGAGACAAAATCGCAGTCGGGATTTCCGGTGGAAAGGATTCCCTGACGCTTTTTATGCGCTGAGCACGCTCAGACGCTTTTATCCGCATCCCTTTGAACTGCATGCGGTAACTGTCGACCTTGGCTTTGAAAACTTAAATTTGGGCAAAATAGAGGCACTCTGTAAAGAGCTGGATGTCCCATATACAATTGTGCCGACGCAGATCGCTTCGATCGTATTTGACCAACGGAAAGAAAAAAATCCCTGCGCACTGTGCGCAAAAATGCGGAAAGGCGCATTAAATGAAGCGATCCGTGGGGCAGGCTGCAACAAAATTGCTTATGCACACCACAAGGACGATGTCGTGGAGACGCTGATGCTGTCTTTGATTTATGAAGGGCGCTTCCATACGTTTGCCCCTGTCACTTTTCTGGATCGGATGAATCTGACGGTGATCCGTCCGCTCGTTTATATGAAGGAAGCGGATGTGATCGGATTTGTCCATAAGCTTGATGTTCCGGTTGTCAAAAGTCCCTGCCCTGCAGACGGACATACTCGCAGAGAATATGTCAAGCAGCTGCTGCGTCAGCTGAACCTGGAAAATCCGGGTGTGAAGGATCGGATGTTCACTGCGGTTCAGAGTGGTCTTGCGGAATGGAGGGTACATGAAAAACAGTAACAATTACCATGATGAAACTGCAAAGGAAAATATCCTCCAGCTGCGAAAGCTGCAGGAAGAGCTGCCGCGCTTCTGTCGCCAGTATTTCCGTGGAATCGAACAGACGACCGCGCCCCGCACGCGGCTTGCCTATGCGTATGACCTCGGTGTCTTTTTTTGAGTTTCTGCACAAAAATAACAGCGTGCTTTCGAAGATGGATATCACGGAGTTTCCGCTGTCAGTTCTGGATCAGATCACAAAAGCGGATATCGAGGAATATCTGGAATATCTTTCGTATTATGTCAAAGACGACGGTACGGAATATACCAACGATGAACGCGGGAAACGCCGCAAGCTCGCTTCCCTGCGCTCGTTTTATAATTATTTTTTCCGGGACGAACAGATTAAAAGCAATCCTGCGTCCTTAGTGCCAATGCCGAAGCTCCATGACAAGGAAATCGTGCGTCTGGACCCAAACGAGGTCGCAATTCTGCTTGATCAGGTGGAGGACGGCACCAAAATGACCAAAAAGTCAGATGAAGTTCCACGATAAGACGAAGGTGCGCGATCTTGCGCTTCTGACACTTTTGCTGGGAACCGGTATTCGTGTGTCGGAGTGTGTCGGTCTGGATATCAGCGACGTAGATTTTGATAATCTCGCAATCAAGGTGCGACGCAAGGGTGGATACGAGGACGTCGTCTATTTTGGGGAAGAGGTGGAGGAAGCGCTTCTCTCCTATCTGGATCAACGCAAACATATGATTCCGATGAGTGGCCACGAGGATGCATTATTTTTATCCCTGCAGAACCGGCGCATGGCGGTGCGCAGCGTGGAAAATCTGGTCAAAAAATACGCTTCTCTCGTCACAACGACAAAAAAGATCACGCCTCATAAGCTCCGTTCCACCTACGGCACGACGTTGTATCAGGAAACCGGGGATATTTACCTCGTTGCAGACGTTCTGGGACATAAGGATGTCAATACCACACGGAAGCATTACGCTGCGATGAAGGACGATCATAAACGGAAAGCTGCCAAAACAGTAAAATTACGGGAGTTATGATTTTTCGTTGACTTGTAACGCGTGCAATCTATTGTGTGGAATCGAAAACGGTCACTCTTCCAGTGTTGGACTGAGTGACCGTTTTTTCGTTCTCTTGTTACTTTTTCTGCCCGTGCTTGCGAAGGTTTTTATCGCTTCTCCATCGGCTTGGGCGATAAATCGGAGGTGGTTCGATACCCTCTGCAGGATTGTCTGCAGCGCCGGGGCAATTTAAATTGCCAGATAAATTGGCGTTTGCAGAATGTGCGGTATCCAGGTGTTCCGATCGGTTATCGACCGGTTCAGCGCCCGGCTTGCGGAAGGTCAGAATCGCCTTGAACAGATCGCCATCGAGAAGAATCTGCATTGTGCCGTGCTGCAGCTCAGTAAAGCTTCTTGCGATGGCGAGACCAAGTCCGCTTCCCTCTGTGTTGCGGGAGCCGTCTCCGCGGACGAAACGTTCGGTCAGCTCTTCTCCGGAGACGGTCAGCTCCATCTGGGAAATGTTTCGGATCGCAATCTGCGTTTCGGATGCGCTGTCGGTCACGGTAACATAGACGCGCGTGGATGGCATGGCATATTTGCTGATGTTGGTATAAAGGTTATCAAAAATACGAAACGTCTTTTGCGGGTCAAGCCGCAAAATTACTTTTTCTTCCGGCAGCTGAAATTTGAACGTCAGATTCTTTTCCTGCATGCGGTCTTCATATTCCAGATAGCACTGCCGAAGCAGGTTGCAGATATCGACATTGTCGTAATGCAGGGTAACGTTATTGGTAGTTGCCTTGCTGATTTCGAACAGATCTTCGATCAGTACCTTTAAGCGGAGCGCCTTTTTGTCCAGCGTATCGAGATATTCCTGCTGCTGTTTTTGGGTAAGCCCCGGCTCCTTTAACAGGTTGATATAGGTAATGATTGCAGTCAGCGGCGTCTTTAGATCATGAGATACGTTGGTGATCAGCTCGGACTTCATCCGTTGGCTCTTGACCTCTTCGTCTACCGCTTTCTTGAAATCAGTCTGAATTTGTAAAAGCTCTTTTTTATAGCTTTCGAAAACGCCGAAGTCTTCTGAAAAAGCGGTATCGAAATCCCCTCTTGCGATCGAGCTGGTCGCACGCAGGAGGTTCTGATATTTGGTTTGTATGTCATAGACGTATTTTTTGAGCAGGAAATAGATAATCAGGGAGTAAATCAACAGTGGAACAAAGCCCCATACCCAGAAAAACGTAATGACAAACAGGATGATAAAATTGACGATGACTAATTTGGAAATCATTTTCTTGGCGTCTGTGCCGATATCGAAGCTGACAAGCTCCTGATAGAACCGGTTCCAGGCATTCATAATCCTGCGCCAGTAGCGGATTATCAGGCTGTGCTCGCGAAACTCCTGTTTGCTGCGCAGGCAGCCTGCTGCAATCGTGCCGAGAAGAAAGGCGACGAAAAAGCAAAGGAAAAAACAATCGCCAAAAACAGATACAGCGTCCCGGACAAATGCAGCGGCGAAAGAACATGCTTTGTCAGGTTTGGGAACAGCTGTCCTTGCTGAACGCCGCAGATCAGATGAGTCAGGAAATAGGGTCCCTGAAAAACAGACAGAGAAGCACTGCTGCTATCTCGATCGGAAGCTGGCAGATGGAAAAGCTGCGGATACAGTAACCTCTTTTTTCAAACAAGAGAACCATAAAACCACCGAACAGGAATGCTGCAGCAAAAAAACCGATCAGCACGTGGGGAACCCCGGCGGCACAATAGCTCTGATACTGGAGGCTATCGTAATTGGTATCGCTCATGAACAGATCCCGGGAAGAAAGAATCTTCTGATACTGCTGTTGGGTGATGGCATAAATGATCCGCATATTCGAAGGACCGGAAAGCGAAACACGGTAACGGTAAGTCTGGCCAGAGTCTGAATCGAAATCTAACAAAAGGCTGTCGGAGTCATCAGAAAACTGCTGAAAATACTGTTCTCTTCCGGCAGTTTCCAGCTTTTTTAAAAAACTGTCGGACTCGTCGCCAAAATAAGCGCGGCAGCTGCTGACATGTCCGGCGGCATCATATTCGATAACTGCATAATAAATATAGGACGGATGCTCTGTCGAGGTTTGTCCGTTTAAAAGCGCAGTCAGTTCAGAAACACTGCTGTTTCCGATTTGCGTACCGGAAGCAGTATCCTGTGCACAGTAATCGACATATTGCGTCAGTTTCTCTGCACCCGCCTTCATTTCATCAATCTGTGACAGAAATACATTATACAGGGCTTCTTCCAGATCACCGTCAGAAACGGGGGTGTCAGACGAAGCGTCGGAAGAGATTCTGTCAGCGATCTGATAAGTTGCTGAAGAGGCAGAAAATGCAGGATCACCTGATTCACGGTTCCCCAGATAGTCGATCGTCAGATACAGATCGGAATAAGACCAGTTTTTCTGATCGGTCTTTTCTTTCAGGTATTTATATTGAATATAGTTGCTCTGATAAAGCTGTTCGATAAAGGACATTTCCGTCAGCGGAGGGAAAATTCGCTGGCAGCGCGCGTTTGAAAGAACGGCAGAAACGCCATCAGACAGAGTGTCAAAGACAGGAGGATGACAAGCATCACTGTAACGCTTTTTGCCTTTGGACTACTGTTTTTCCATTTTGTAACCAACACCCCACACCACCTTTAAATATTTCGGATTCTTCGGATCGATTTCTATTTTTTCTCGGATTTTACGGACATGAACCATAATCGTGTCAGTATTGACCGCTTTTTCATTCCAGATGCGTTCGTAAATTTCGTCTGCGGAAAAACACGTCCGGGATTGCGCATCAAAAGCAGCAGGATTTTAAACTCAATGGGCGTCAGGCGTACCGGCGCGCCATCGACAAAGACTTCTACAGTCTCTTCGTTTAATTCGATTCCTCCCAGCACATGATAAGTATCCTTGACCGGTTCAGCCGATGCGATCGCTTCCCGGTAACGGTTATAGCGTCGCAGGTGGGAATTGACACGCGCCAAAAGCTCCAGAGGCGTAAACGGCTTCGTGATGTAGTCGTCAGCGCCCATATTTAAGCCCATGATCTTGTCGACTTCCTCTGATTTGGCGGAAAGCATAATTACCGGGAAATCATAGCCCTTTTCCCGCACCTTCATCATCATCGTAATGCCGTCCATGCGCGGCATCATGATATCTACGATTGCAAGATCAATTTCTTCTTTTCAATGACCGCCAGGCCCCCTCGATTCCATCGCCTGCCTGAGATACGTCATATCCCTGGTTTTTTAAATAAATCTCGATTCCGGAACGGATATCGGCGTCATCTTCTACGATCAGAATATGATTCTTATCCATTGCAGCTTTAAACTCCCCTCTTTGTATGGCGCCTGATAGCAAAAATAGTGTTCAGATCGCCTGCCTGACATATGTCCTATCAGTATAGCATCCGCGTCCCGGGAAAGCAAACCTTCGGACAAACTTTACGATACGCAAAAAGAGCTTAGAAAAAAGCGGCATAAAAACGAAAGAAAATCTAAAGTTTTGAAAAATATGTGCCCTAATAGCAGGTATCAGCAGAATGATTTCCGAAAAATGTGACGGAACCGTTCAGTGAAAATCCGTGCTGTAGTATGGAATGATCAGATAATCTCCGGCGTGGATATCGTCTGCATCCTGTAAGTGATTCATTTCGCAGACCTCGTCGATATAATCCTGGACAGATGTATAATGATTATCCATATAGCGGCTGGAAATAGCAAAGCGTATCTCCCGAATATACCATAATGCTGCGGAAATACTTATAATGGACAGGTTCGGAGGATGCCTGCGCTCTGGATAAAAATCCGGTTGTCAAAATACCGATAAAGACCGCGATAAGGGTCGCTGCAAGACTGAAAAGATCCGTTTGGTCAGTTGTCTGGTCCTGCGCAGGTGGTTGCGATAGGAACGCTCCTGATATGCTGCTACTGCTCTGGCGGTCTGAAAATAGGTGCTGTATGTTGTGTTCATAGAAATCCCCTCCTGAGTACAATCGAACATACGGTTTCGAACATATGTTTCTATACATGGATTATATCGAACGTACTTTCGAATGTCAACAGGAAACGGTAAAAATCGAACACTTCTTCGGAATGTATGTTTGCTTTTTTATCAGGGGTATGTTATACTGAATTTACATTAAAATGCAGAAAGGAATTTTTCTATGGCACAGAGAAAGATCACTGCAAAACAGCAGGAAATTCTTGATTATATAAAAGAAGAAATTTTAAAAAAAGGGATATCCGCCTGCAGTGCGTGAGATCTGCGAGGCAGTTCATTTAAAATCCACGTCTTCCGTTCATTCTCATTTGGAGACGCTGGAGAAGAACGGATATATCCGCAGGGACCCGACTAAGCCGCGCGCGATTGAGATCACAGACGACAGCTTTCAGGCTGTTCGCACAGAGATGACGAGCCTTCCGGTTGTCGGCAATGTTGCAGCCGGACAACCAATCCTTGCCGAAGAAAATATCGAAAGCTATCTTCCGATTCCGGCAGAATCCGTGCCGACCGGTGAGCCGTGCTTTGTGCTGAATGTCCGCGGCGATTCTATGATAAATGCCGGGATTCTGGATGGCGACCAGATTTTTGTGCAGTGTTGTCAGGAAGCCTATAACGGACAGATCGTGGTTGCGCTGATTGATGACTCTGCTACAGTAAAACGTTTCTATAAAGAAAAGGATCACATCCGTCTGCAGCCGGAAAACGATACGATGGACCCGATCATCGTAGACGACTGCCAGGTGATCGGACGTGTGTTCGGAATGATGCGGATCTTCCATTGAACAGATTCGGTGAAGGGCACAAAAATTGCAGAACATATAACTAAAGCTTAGTACATAAGCTTTAGGAATACACCTTTTCACATTGGGAAGCTGGCAGTTTAATTGACGCCAGCTTCCTATTTTTTCATCACTTCAAGAGAAAAAATAAACGCGGTGGGGTTTCTTGATACCCGACCGCGTTTATCTTTGTCCGCTGATATACGGGCAAATCGTTTTTTATTGTAGGTTACTTTCTTGCACCATCCGAGCCGATGGTATATCCGTCAATGGTGGTATTCACCGCCATCGTCCCGTCTGTGTAGAAGTAGTACCACTTTCCGTCAATCTGCTTCCAGCCGCCGGCAAACATCATTCCGGTTGTCTTATCCAGCCAGTACCACTTCTGGTCGTCGGAGAGCCGGCCCTTCACTGGCTTCCCATTTCTGTAATAGCTCCACTGACCGCTGTCATTCTGCTGCCAGCCGTTTGCGGTCTGCGGGTCAATGACGATCTCCACAAACCGCCGCAGTATGGTGGCAACCTCGGCGCGGGTAGCGGTTCCCTTGGGGTCAAACTTATTTCCATTCTTCCCGGCCAGGATGCCCGCCTGCTGCATGGCCCTGACCGCATTCTTCGCCCAGCTGCTGATCTGTGCGTTGTCCGCAAAAGTCACAGCCTGGAGGGTTTTCGGAAGGTCGTAGCCCAGCTTTTTTGGCGTAATTTGCCATGATGACCGCCATCTGTTCCCGGTTGATGTTGCTATCCGGCGCAAAGGTGGTGGCAGTAACGCCCTCCACAATGCCGTTCTGCGCCGCCCAGTTCACATAGGGGGCATAGTAGGCGTCAGCTTTCACATCAGTAAATTTCCCGGTCTTGTAACTGTCCGGGTTGATGCCCGCCAACCGCCCCAGAGCTGTCACAAACATTCCTCTGGACATGCCGGTGTTGGGGCTGAAGGTGGTGTCGCTGGTGCCGGAGAGCAGTCCCCGGCTGGCTGCAAAGAGGATATTGTCCGCAGCCCAATGGTTATGAATGTCGGTAAAGGCAGGGGCAGGGTTCTTGTAGCCCACGCCGTAAACGCTGAAATGACCGGTTTCAAAAACCACCGCTTTCAGGCTGGCATCGTAGCTGGATTTGGTGATCCATTCCACCTTGCCCGCATCGTCTACATAGACTGCATAGAGATTACCGGTCTGCTCACCCTTTGCCGGTGTGTAGGACAAACGCACCGAGATGGTATGTCCATTCAGGCTGGTAATCGGCGTCTCTTTGCCGCCGGAGAGATACACCAGCGACAGGTCATAGACCGGTCTTGTTTCTATGGCGGCTTTGGCCTCGGTAGAACGCAGCGCATCCACCTTATTTGCCCGGAGAATGATGTCCCCCCAGCGGAGGCGGCATCCAGCTGCTTCAGAGTATCCAGCCCGATATTAACCGAAACCAGATGGTCTATTGCTACGGTAAACTGCCGGACGTTTTCTTTAACCAGCAGATCCAATGTCTGCGCCTTGATGGTCACGTTAAAAGAGGTCTGGCCTGCCGCCGAGGTGATGGGAACGGTAACGGCAATCCCATTCTCTGTGGTGCCGTTCTTTTTCGCATCCTGTTTGGCCTTGTCGATGGCGGACTGGACAGAGCTATTATCCACTGCCGCATTGCCGTTTTTATCCGGCTGTATGGGTTTGCTTTCACCGGTGACAGGGGCTTGAAGCTTTTCCTTCGGCTGGTTGGTGTTATCATTGTTGCCGGAACCGCCGGAGGATGAGCCTCCACCGCCGCCCGAACCACCAGAGGAGGAACCGCCGTCGCTGGAAGATTGCCTGGAAACGGTCAACGTTCCAGAAACATAGGTGATCTCATAGTTGTCATTTGACAGCGTATCAGTGATGTTGATTGCGATTTCTCCGGCTTTGCTCATATCCGGTGTCTGCTCGTAAGTCAATGTTACAGTGCCGCTCAGGGTGTCTGCACCAACCAGACCTTCCACCTTGTAATCCTTATCTGCTTTAGGGCTGCTCAGATCGGGCGCGGTGCTGCCAGTGTAGGCGCTCTTATCAAGCGCCGTAACGGTAACTGACTTTTTCGCTACGGTCACAGTCACGTTCTGTTCTGCCACATTTGCGTACTCTGCATTTCCCTGAACCTTGTACCAAACGGTGTATTCTCCGGCATTTTTCGCTGTGGGGAGCTGCTCACTCCACTCAGAATCGTCAAGTCGGTAGAGCATCGTGCCGCCAGTGGTCTTGCCCGCCGCAACCAGAGCCTGTTCTGCACCGTTGTAGGTCAGTGTGTTGACCGTAGGTGCAGTCACGGTGGGGATGCGCTTATTCTTTGCGCTGATGTTGACGGTCAGCGTGATGTCCTCATAGTTTGTGCTCTTGATTACTACGGTCGCAGTACCCACAGAGCCGGTGGTTGCCACATCATTTTTCTGAATGGGCAGGGTCAGCTTGCCGTTTTCCACCTTCGCGCCGCTGGTGTAGTAGCCGTCATTTAGTTTGATTTCGCCGATCTCATAGGTGAGTGCACCGTACTCTTTGGGAGTTTTCAGCGTGGGCAGGGCGGGGAGCGTCACAGTGTAGGTCTTTTCGCAGTCATTTACAATGGTAAGCGCAGTTTCCTTGGTGAAGTCAGGCGCAGCGGCCTTGATGATGCTGCCGGTAGTAGGGAAGCTGCTCTGCTCCAGGGCGTAATTCTTCGCGGTCTGCTCCATCAAGGTCACCGTGGCAGTGATGTTCTTGCCGTTGCCCGCACTGGCATCGTCAAAGCTGGCGGTCACGGTGTAGTCTGTGCCTCGGTTCAAGTTCACGCCGTCGAAGGTTACGCTGGTAATGCCCGCGTTTGTTGTGCCATCATAGGGCTTGGACGCAGCCGTTACCCCGGTGATCGTCAGCGGCTTCTTCCCAATGCGGACTGCCACGCTGGCGGGTACGGTATCGTTGTGGTTTTCATCGCCAATCACCCGATACCACACGGTATACGTTCCGGCATCGGTGCCGGTGGGGATGTTCTGACTGTATGTGCCGTTCTCGGTCAGGCTGTACTGCATGGTGCCGCCGCTGGTCACGCTGCCCGCGGTAATCAGCGCTTGCTCCTGGCCGGTATAGGTCAGATTTTCCTGCGCTGTGGGAGGCGTGATGCGGCTTGCGCCGATGCTGGCCTTTTCTACCGTCACAACAATATCCTTGCTTATCTTCTCGTAACCGTTGCAAGTGGCGGAAAATCGGAAGGTGTGCCGGCCTGCGGACAGCTTTTGCGCAGAAAGATCAAATTGATTGCTTGTTGCCGCACTGCCAACCGCTGTGGCCTTGCCGTCCTCCACCTTGTACCACTGGAAGTTCACAGCGCCTGTGCCGGTTTCCTTCGCTACCTTGACAAGAAGCATCCCCGTACCGCCATAAGTCATGCTCATCTCGGTGGGATAGTCCATGCTCTTGATGGGGATCTTGGCCATAGAAACATTGGTCAGCTCCGTACCGATAGGGTCGCTGATCCAGGTACTGCCGCTCTTGAACGCGTAGCCTTCCGGCAGGAGGGATGCCAGCGTGACATCTCCGGTGACGGTCAGTTTTGCCGCCGTCTTACCGTTCAGATCCAGCTTGAGCGGGCTGCTGATGGTGATCGCGCCTGCATTTGCCAGCAGCTTCACCGTACCGCCGTCGGCTGCGGCGATGGCGGCAGCTGCCGTCCGATGGTAGGAAATGCTGCCGTCCGTCTTTGTTACCTCAGCGGCATAGCCGCAGTAGGGGCAAACCTTCCCGCCGGAAGGGTCATCCGGGTGGCTACACTTCACAACGGTTACGGCAGTATTCTCATTCATCTCCGACAGCTTGAGCAATGCGCCGCCTTGCTTCTGATAGGCATAGCCCGCTGCCAGCAGGGACTGATAATTTGCGCCATTCCCGATTTGGATGCTGTCAAAGGAGCCGCCGGACAGGGTCACTGAAATATTGTCAAGAAGTCCCAATTCCAGCTGAGCCACGCTGCCGCCGGACATGGTCAGCGCTCCCTCCGTGTAGATGCCGCCGGGGAACGTGCCGCTCGTTACCACAGCTTCGTTCCCGGTAAAATGGAAAGCCCCACTCCACCGGAACCAATTCCGCCACCTACGCTGCCCTCCAGGGTGACATCGTTCAGCGTCAGCTTTGCGCCTGTGTGGTTAAATTTTCCAACTTGCACCGCGGTAGCGGGCTTGCTGGTGCAGGTGCTCAGCACCTTGCCGTTTATGATGGCTACATTGGAGTCGAGGATGCGCAGAAGCGCATTCTCAGCGGATTTGCTCAGGGTGTGTCCATTCAAGTTCAGTACAATATTTTTGCTGACCTCGATCGGCTCTACGTTCTCGATCTCCAAAGGCCCCCGCAGAGTGATCGTGTCACCGTCCTTCGCGGCATTCAGTGCGTTTTCCAGACTGGTGTATCGCTTGCCGCTGATTTCAAATGCCTCCACCAGCGCATGGCAGCGGGTGCAGTAACCGTTGCTGTCCACCTTGCCCTCATGGTTGCAGCTTCTGCCGCATTGACGACATTTTCCGTTGGTATAGGAACAGGTATGCGCGACCACCTTGACGCGTCTCCCATGGATGCTTACATTGGAAACATTCAAAATGTCATTGCTGCCAGCGTCTGCAAAGGCATATCCATCCGCCAGCAGAGCCAGAGCCTGCTCACCAACTTCTACATCGATTCCTTCTTGGAACGTGCCGCCCTGGAGCTGGGTTTTCCCGTGGAACGCCACCTGTCGCTCAAACACGCAGCTGCCCTTTACCGTCAGGGTAAACTCGTTAGAAAAAGACCCTCTGTTTTGTTGTAACGCTGTCTAATATCAATACTGCGGGGTTGTTGGTGTCAATGCCATCTATCGTGCCGTTTTTGATGGTAACGCTGTTGTACGGGCAATTTTGCAGATCCAGCGCCCAAATCTTGTGGCCCTGCAGATCCAGCGTAACGTCCCTTTTGTCCGCCGTATCGCCGTTCCCCGCTTTCAAGGTTGCGTCAGTATCCCGCACAAAATAAGCGGTTCCGCCGGAGAACAGAATGAACCCAACCTCAGGGTTATCGCCTTCAAACGTATAGGGGATACCGTTGCGAATAAAGAGCACATCCTTGCTGCACGGTTCGCCGCACTGTTGGCATTTGCCGTCGTTGGCGTATTTTTCATGGGGGCAGGTGTTGACCGTCAGGGTGACGGTGTTGGTATTGACGCTGCAGCTGCCATAGGTCAGGGTGCAGTAGACCTTGGCGGAAGACAGCCAGCGCTTGTCGGCCACTGGGGACAGCTTGCCCGCATTATAAAGTTCCTTCAGAGAGAGGGTCGACCGGGTAAAGCCTTCCAGCTCGGTGCCATCCTCCAGCTTCCACTGGTAGGAAATGTCCCCGGTCTGGCCGGTGGCCAGTGTGGCAGTCACCCGGATTTCCTTGTCGCCCTGCCAGGCATCCAAATTCCCACTCTTGCAGCTGGCGGAGACATCCTGGGGCTGGGTGCTGATGGTGAGGGGGGGAGCCGGAGACAGTGACCGTAACGGTCTTGGTGACTGTCGTTCCGTCCGTGCCGGTGACAGTAACGGTCAGGCTGTAAGTGCCCTGCTTCACGGTTGCATCCGTTGTCACCGTCAAAGTCTTGCCGTCGGTGGAGAGGCTCTCCGTCAGGCCGGTGGTCTCCCACCCACTGGGCTTTCAGGGTGGTCATATCCACATTTTTGGCGGAAATGGCGAAGGTGGCCTTCTGGGCGGCAACGCCCTCATAGAGTGTACCCTTCTGGGTCTTCACCGAAAACAGGGGACCGGTGACTTCGCCGATGTAGTAAGTCCTCTTCTTGGCGTTATCCTGAATATCGCCGATATCTCCGGCATCCATTTCCGCCATCGATGCGTCCTTCTCGTCGGAAGCCAGAATGGCCAGATTGCCTGGATTGCCCGCATACATGGTTCTCATTTCGATGCCATAAACATCGCCGGTGGCGTAGAGGGAACCGCCATATGTATACAGATAGGAGCAGACAATACCGTCATTCGAGCCGCCGTAGGCCTCCAGCTTGCCGCCCCGCAATTCCACAGAACGAACGGATATGGCATTATAATCGCCGCCGCTGGCCTTAACAGTGCCGCCCTCAAGAGTCAGGGTTCCTGTGCCGTATGTGGTGCCCTTGTAGCCACTGTCAAAGATGGCGCCGTTGAGCGTCGAGTCTTCACTCCTGCCATTGCCAATGACCTCCAGAGTTCCGGTGCCCTTGACGGTCAGTCCGCAGTTGTTCAGATCCAACGGCGCGTCGCATTCGATCTTGTTATCGCCCTCCAAGGTCAGGGTGGTATCCCCGGTGAGCTTGACGGGGGGTGGTAAAGGTCTGGTTGTTCCAGGTCACCTCGCCGGAGATGGTTTTTTCAGTGCTTGCCGCAGCTGCCATCAAAGGCAGCGCCGCCTCTTTTCCAAGACAGGCAGAGAGATCCGCATCTTCCGCAGCGCAGACCGGACAGTCGGGATTGACCGCCTCCTGCTCACAGCGGGTTTCGCAGATGCACTCTGCTGGAGCATTCCCGGACACGCCGGGAACAAGCCCGCTGTCCTGGGAATTACACTGCTCACAGATATACCCGCAGGGCGTCCCCTCTGTGGCCGGGATGTAGCCGCAGCTTTCGTCATGCTCGCCGCGTTCATGGGGACAGCTTAATTCTTTTTGTGATACAGCCGCTTTCCTTACTGCATTCGTGGGTACACGCGGTCGGCTGGGCCTCCTCTGCTTCAGATGGGGTCGCCGTATTTTCTGGTACGCTGCCTTCCAAAACAGGGTAACAGCTTTCGTCATGTTCATGGATACACTCTTTCACAGGGGTGTAGCAATCCTCAGTATGCTCATGTTCACAGGCTGCCCCTTCGGTTCCTTCCGTATATCCGCAGTCCTCTGTATGTTCCGGGTGATGCTCACACAAACCAGTATGGACAGCGGACGCACCCGCTTCCACCGCAGATGCCGGAACGCCCGGCATCGTAAAAATCATTGCCGCCGCCAGTAAAAATGCGGCCGGCCGTTTCCATTTCCATTTCATTTTATTCATCCTCCTCACGTTGTTCGTTCCTTCTCGTTGTTTTCTGAAGTAGCCGGGATACTGCCTCCCGCAGCTGATATTCCGTCACAGGCTTCACCAAAAGGTGTCCACCTGCAGCCTGCGGCTTTGGGGTTCAAACTCTGCCTGGTCGCTGATCCACAGGAGAGGGACATCCCTGCTGTAGCCTCGTATGCTCATGCAGAAATTCATCCCCTGGCTCCGTCCTCCATGACCACCACAGCATCATAAGGCCCATCCCGCTGCATGGCATAGGTACAAAACACGCCGTTATCAAAGCGGTCTACTTTGCCAAGCTTCATCAGTAACGCCGTTTCTTTCTCCTTTCTGACTATAGCTGCATAGCGCAATTCGCATTTCCGTACCTCCATTTCATGATGGGTTTTATCGCCTCATATAGCTCCTGATCGGAGCAGTCTGCCGGAAGAAACACAGGGATACGCAGGTGATACGCGATCAGGGCGAAGTTTTTATCATCGCTCCACCAGACAAGCGGTGTTTCCGGTGCCAGCTGCTTTGCCTGAATGGCAGCCTCCAATCCCCTTTGCCCCGGTCATGGCGATGACAACCGCATGGTAGCGGCTTCGCCGGAGTGCCTGAGCAAGCTGGTTCTCATTCCACAATTCGTCAATCGCAAGCTGCCCATCCCCATCAAAAAGGGAGTGCAGCCTGCTTTCAAACCATTCCACATTTCTCAGCTCCGTACAAAGTGCGATTTTCATGCTGAGCCTCCTTTCCTGAAAAAAATAAAAAAAGAATCCTGCTCGCAGGATTCTCCGCCTGCGGCGGGTCGCTTCTGCGACATACTTCCTAACCGCCGCAGTGCGATCCTCGCGGAGCGTTTTATGTGATAGGAATTTCCTATCACATAAAAAAAACAGACCTCTCACCTAAAAGGCTGGTAGTATAATTAGGGTAGCATCTTGCCAAGGGAAATGCAACCGACTTTGTTTAAGACGCAGGTTTCCTGTTTAAGACGCAAGTTTTTCCTGCGGTTTTATGTTATACTAATATTGGATTATTGTGCAAAGGAGATGGCACGATGCAGATTGCGATTGTGGATGACAGTGCAGAGGACAGAGAAGAACTGTCTACCTGCCTGGAAAATTATATGAAACGGCATCAGCTGGACTATACGCTGACAGAATTTGAGGACGGAGAGAATTTTCTGAAAGCTGCCGCCCAGGTCAATTTTCAGCTTGTCTTTATGGACATCTATATGGAGAACATGGATGGAATAGAAGCCGCCAGAAGGCTGCGCCAGAAAAACAGGCTCTGTAAGATCGTTTTTCTGACCATTACAGAAGATTATGCCCGGATGGGGTACAGCCTGTCCGCCAGCTATTATCTGCTGAAGCCGCTTTCGCTCCATCAGGCAGATTTTGAAGAAGCGATGGAGCTGTGCCAGCTAAAACCGCCCTATGAAGTGATGACACTTTCGGTTATGGCTGGCCGTCAAAAGCTGGAACTTCCCACAGAGAAAATTCTATACATAGATTATCAAAACCGTATGACACGGATTCATACGGCGGAACGCGTGATACCGGTAAGCGGAGGTTTTCAGGAGGTCACTGCCGCATTGCAGAAGGACAAGCGTTTTTTGCCCTGCTACCGGGGCATTTTAATCAACATGGATTACATCAGCCAGGTTGACAGTCAGGCCTTCCGTTTGATAAACGGGGAGGAACTTCCGATTGCTCTCCGCAATGGAAAACAGCTGCGGGAAACCTACCGTCAATATGTTTTCTCTGGAATGGGGGGTATCGTATGAGAATAAAGGAAATACGCAGGCGTATTCTGGGGGCTGTCTGGCCTGCCTCCTCTGCTTGACCGGCAGTATCCCTACATTTGCCGCTGGAACTGCAACCCCAGCCAATGCCGATGAAAGAAGGGAGATTCTGCCGGGTTTAGAAAACAAAGCTTCAGGGGCACTGGATAGCGGAACCCTGGAAGCACCGGAAGAAGTATCCCTCGTCCTTGTCACGGAAATACAAAATGAAGGCGAACTGCTCTCCCTGCCGGCTTTTACCCTGCCCCTTAGAACCACACCGTCTGATGATGACCTGGAGGAAATTTATCAGCTGGCCCTTCAGTATCAGACCGTTTGCGCCACTGTAACAGCCGGTGAAGAAATCCGGCAGGAAACATTTTCTGTCGCATGGGATTTTTCAGCCATTGACCAGACCACTCCAGGCGAATATGCCGCAGCAGGCCGGATTGAACTGCCGGAGGGGTATGCCTTTGGTGAAGTTGTATTGCAGGAGCTGCAGATTCCCGTCCGGGTAGAAGAAATGACGCCTGCTGTCATTACCTCTATAGAGCAATGGTATCCTTATACAAATGCATTTGCGCTCCCACAGGGCAGCGAAATTGAAGCGCTGGAAGAATTATTCGCCGCCTCCCCGTATTATCTGGAATGCTATGCGGAAAACGGAACCAGCTACACCGCTGTGGTGGAATGGGATTTTTCGTGTATTGATTTGAATACTGTGGGACTGTACCATGTAGCAGGAAGGCTGACCGCACCGAAAAATACCGTATTTGCGGATCGTGTCGATTTCCCTGAAATTACAATTCCTGTTTCTGTTCAGGCTCCGGATAGACCAGACATTAACTGTTTTCTGGCCGCCAGAGGAAACCTTTATTTTCCTTGGGTCACACCGCCGGGAGAACTGGATAAGATCAGCGTATGGCTGTCCGAAAACAACGGTTCATGGAACCAGCTGGAAAATGGCATTTACGTGGGACGGGAAATGCTCTCGATTGCTACCCGTCTGCTGACGCCGGGCAGCGGTTACCGTCTTCAGGTTGATTATGACGGCGGACAGACCGGCATCCTGTCCTTTACCTACGCAGATGAAATTGTCCTTGAAGGGTATCATGAAGGCGACCGGGATGGAGGGGATGCAGGCGGAAATCCACCCGACACCATCATTCAGCCGCCTCCTGAAGATACCGACGATCAGGATCATGGTTTTGCAGACAGGCCCTCCACGAAGCCTTCAAAACCGCCTGCAACAAATGACGGTGGAACGGATTCCGATGAACCGACTATACCGGAAATCGAAGCGCCCGTTAGATCAGGTCAGCCAGAGGAAGATACCACTTTGACGCAGTCCCCTGAAGTGCAGACGATTGTCGGCGCTTCAGAGCTTACCGATCCTGCCTGGAAGCTTTCAGAAAACAGGAAAGACTCAGTGCAAAGCGCTATGACCGTTCCCCAGGAAGCCGCAGATTCCCAAAACTCTGCTTTTTCAGAGTTCTTTGATGAAACCACTGACCGGATTTCCGGCACACGCTTTTTGATGATGCTGCAAACAGGGGCGCAAAGAGCCGTCTTTTCCAAACAGGGAATCACTATCAGCATACCCAAAGACGCCTTGCCGGAGGGTATCCAAAACGAAGATCAGATTGAAGTCATCATCCAAAAGGATACGGATGGCGGTTTTTCTTTTTCGTTTTCCATCAATGGAACTGTGCTCAACTTTCTGCCGGATGTATCTGTCATGCTGCCCTATCCAAATGACCCGGCAGCCGGCACATTGTTCCTTTGTGATGAAAGCGGCGTGGAAGTTCCCATGACCGGCTATGACGATACGGCGAAAGCCGCTTCCTTTCAGATCAGCCATACAGGGACTTACACCATTGTGGGAAAGGAAGATACCGCTTCCCTGGCACATGCTGCCGACACAGAGCACAGCCGGTCGTCCATATTCTTTTTGATTCCGGCCTGTCTGCTTCTTCTGTCTGCCGGTGTGTTTTTCCTAAGGAGGAGGCGAAAATAAGATGGTATCTTCTGCAGTAAAAAAATATGCTGCCTTATGTATGGTCTGCCTGTGCTCATCCCTGTTTTTTCTTGGTCTGTATCAGTTCAATAATAAATATAGCCAGAACACAATCCAGGCGGCAAATGGGATTCTGGCGCTTTCAGAGGAAGAACTTCAAAAGTCACCGGTGCGCTTTCTGGTATCCGGCTGGGCGTTTTATCCTGACGCGCTTTTGACCCCGGAAGAAATACAAGATGAAAGCCATTATATGCGCTACCTTTCCATTGGAGAGCAGACCAATTTCTCCAGCCCTGCAAACCCTTCTCCCTATGGCTGCGGGACTTACCAGATGACATTCTTCCTGCCGGAACGGAAGGAAACATATGCGCTGGAAATCCCGGAAGTGTTTTCTGCTTACAACCTTTATCTGGATCATGACCTGATCCTGCAAATGGGGGAACCGGCACAGGGGACACCATTGGTTCAAAACCGCATGGTCACTTTTTATGGCGGAAAACCGGTCACACTCACCATAGCGGTCAGCAACTATGACCACTTTTACGGAGGGATTGTTTATCCGCCTGCTTTCGGAACGATGCTGGCGGTAAATACCAGAGGAATCCGGTTTGCATTCTGCCTTTTTTTGGCTGTACGGTTACCTTTGTCTGTGCGCTGCTGTCCTTTTATTTCAGCCGCCGGATGAAACAGAAAAATACATTCCTGTTCGGACTGATCTGCCTTGCCATGTGCGGCCTGTCATCCTATCCTGTGCTTCATATGCTGGCTGCTGTTCCCATATTCCCCTGGTACACGATTGAACTGTTCTGTATCTATCTGGTTACCTGGTTGATCGTGGTTCTGCAAAACCGGATATGCAGGCCGGGCTTCCTGCCTGCGGCCATCAGTAATGGGGTGGGCGCTGCCTTCCTGGTATATGCGTTTTTGTATGGCATGATGGCTTCCCATCTCTCCCTTGGAGCCATTCGCTTTTTCTCTGCAGCGGTCTTTTGTTATAAGGCGGCATCTGCGCTCTATCTGCTTATCATCGCTGTGCTTGCCATTCACAGAGGAGAAAAACGGAGCAGGCCGATCTTCTATGCTGCGGCAGCCGCAACCTGCGCCTTTATATGGGATCGCCTTCTGCCGGTTTATGAGCCGGTTATCGGCGGTTGGTTTTTGGAATGGGGCAGCTTTTTCATAGCAGCCGCCATCGGTTATTCCCTCTGGCGCGATGTGATAGAAGGGTATGGAAACAGCCTGATTTTCCAGGAAGAACGCAAGCAGGTCATCCGTCAGCTTTCTATGCAGACCGAATACAGCCGTCAGGTTTCTGAGGCGGCGGCAGAAAACAGAAGGCTGATCCACGACATCAAACACCATCTGCGCACCATAGACCGCATGGCCTCTGAACATGGGCAGACAGAGATCTGCTCCTTCCTGTTACAGGTTGAGGAACAGGTTGCGGCGTCATCGGGTCACTCCTATGTTGCGTTCTGTAAAAATCCCGTCGTAAATGCGCTGATTGAATACTACTACGGCATGGCGCAGATACAAGGGACAGAATTTCAGGTGCGGCTCGATCTTCCTGATCAGATGCCGCTTACCGATGTGGAACTGTGTACGGTGCTGGGCAATCTTTTGGACAATGCCGTTGAGGCGTGCAGCCGCCAAAAACAGGGGGTGCACCGCATTTTCATTGCAGGCGAAACCAGAGGCAATATGTACTTTTTGAAGATCGAAAACACTTACGACGGTCTGGCCTTGCAGGAGGGAAAAACATTCCTCTCCCGAAAGGGCGCATCCGCGGATCATGGAATCGGGCTTTCCTCTGTCCGAAAAAATCATTGAAGGCCATGGCGGTGATCTCGATCTTGTTCCTGGTGAGGAATCCTTTCTTGTCGGAATTACAATACAGATGTAAAAACTGTTTTTTGAGGCGCATTCAGATTTATCTCTTATTCACGATAAAAGGGAAAAACCATTTGCAGGTTTTTCCCTTTCTGTTCGTGATATAAAAAGGAATTAATCACACTTCTCTTCCAGAAAAGCATCCACGTCGATCTGCTCGCCGTCTCTCCAGATACGCTCGAGATCATAGAACAGTCGGTTTTGACGGTCAAACACATGTACGACGAGATCGCCGTAATCCATCAAGATCCAGTTTCCGGTCGGATAGCCTTCCATGCTTTTTAAGGAATAGCCGGCTTTGGTGAGTTGTTCGTCTACATTGTCCGCCATTGCCTGCACCTGGTTTCGGTTGTTTCCGTTTGCAATCAGGAAATAATCCGCCAGAACGGAAACCTTTGCGATGTCGATCAGGGTAATATCCTCGGCTTTTTTATCTTCCAGCGCTGCGATCGCAAGCTGCGTCATTTTAGCTGCCTGTGTCATACGTTTCCTCCGTTTTTATAAAAATCATAGGTTTTCTGTGTCATGGAATCGATCTCCATATTTCCGCCCTTTAAATAGCTTAAGGTGTTCTCCAGCGCCATGACGAGTGCTTTGTCAAGATTTTCAAAAGCGATCCTTCGGATTTCCGGAAGATTTGGAGCCTGCTTTCTGCCGGGCTCGATATAATCCGACAGCCATACGATTTTTTCCAGCAGGGACATATCCGGCCGTCCGGTCGTATGGTTCAAAATCGCGTTCAGGATATCAGGATCTGTCACGCCGTATTTTTTGGAAGCAAGATAGCTTCCGACCTTTGCATGCAGTAAAAAGGATTCTTTTCTTCTGCAGGATTGATCGGGAGATCGTGCTTTTTACAGATTGAAATCTTTTTTTCATTGCTTAAGCATTTCGCGCAGTCGTGGAGCATGCCGGCAATCAGCGCGCTGTTTAAGTCTGCGCCGTAGCACATTGCAAGGGAAGCCGCGGTATAGGCGACGCCGAGCGTATGTTCATAACGCTTCGGGTCGAGCTCTTTTTCCATCGCCTTACGGATTTTTTTTCAGATCCGGCTCTTTCATTTAAAAGACTCCTTTCCATCCCTGTAATACCCGCTTTTTTCCAGAAAGCTGCGGACGCGTTCCGGGACGAGATAACGGACGGATGTTCCTTTTGCAGGTGATCCCGCACCAGGGTAGAAGAAATTTCTACATGAAGGGACGGCATGAAACGGATATCCGCGCGGTAACGGGACGCGAGGGATTTTGCCTGCAGCATCAGCGCAGAATCTTCCCCTGCCCTGCCGAACGGAGGCTGCCGTAATGCACTGAGTAAAAATCTGCTCCGGATTTTTCCAGAATTCCATCTGGAACAGCGTGTCCGCACCGACAATATAATAAAGTTCGTCCTCCGGATACTGCGCATGCAGTCGGGTAATCGTTTCACAGGTATAGGAATTGCCTTCTCTTACAATTTCCATGTCGGAAACGCAAAAATAAGGGTTATCTGCTATGGCGAGCTGTACCATCTGAAAACGAATTTCTCCAGGCAGGATCTCCTCCTGCCGTTTCATATAGGAACAGCCGCTTGGAATGAACAGAACCTGATCCAGTCCATAAAAAGCACCTCGCCTGCTCTGCAAGCAGCAGGTGCCCGTTATGGATCGGATTGAAGGTGCCGCCTAAAATACCGATTTTGCTCATAGGCTACCGCCTTTATCCATGGGTAAAATAACTGTTACAGGGGAAGTTCGATTTTCTTGTGGTCTTTGCTCTCTTTGTAGAGAACGATTTTCTTGCCGATGACCTGAACAACGGTAGAGTGTGTGCGCTCTGCTACGATAGCCGCGATTTCTCTGGGATCGTCGAAACAGTTCTTCAGGACAGAAATTTTAATCAGCTCTCTGGTATTGAATGCTTCTGCAATTGCTGCCGTGCATTCCGGGGTCAAGCTGGATTTGCCGATCTGAAAAATCGGTTCCAGGCTGCTTGCGAGCTTCATCAGATATGCTCTCTGCTTACTTTTTAATTCCTTCATGGGAGTCCTCTCTTACTTATAATAATCAAAGGATAAGCCGTACATCCGAACCGTATCGCCTTCCTGGATTCCAAGCTCCTCCAGCTTGTCCAGAATGCCGGCATCTTTTAAAAAATCCCTGGAAGAACGCAAATCCCTTTTCGGATTCGAGGTTGGTATAGCCAAGCATTTTTTCGATGCGGGGACCTTCTACGACATATTCCTGTTCGAGTTCGTCATAGGTAACGGTATAAGGTTCGTCAGAAACCGCAAGTGCCATTTCCGGGAAGTACTCCTGCTCAAATACAGTCGGCTTTTCGTCGAGACCGTCCAGCATCTGACGGACATGATAGAGCAGCTCGTTGACGCCCTTGCCGCTGACTGCGGAAATCGGGAATACATCAATGCCCTTGGGACCAAATTCCTTGCGCAGCTGTTCGACCGGGGATTCTTCAAGATCGTAAATCGCGTCGGTTTTGTTGGCTGCGATCACCTGGGGCTTTCTGGCAAGCTCCTCGCTGTAATTGGCAAGCTCTGCGTTGATCGCATAGATGTCCGTGATCGGGTCGCGTCCTTCTGTTCCGGCTGCATCGACAACGTGGATGAGCACCTTGGTACGCTCGATATGGCGCAAAAATTCATGACCGAGACCGACGCCTTCGGAAGCGCCCTCGATCAGTCCCGGAATGTCTGCGATGACGAAGCTCTTCATATCCGGCAGATCGACAACTCCGAGGTGCGGATTTAAGGTTGTAAAATGATAATTTGCGATTTTCGGTCTTGCGTTGCTGACACGGGATAACAGGGTGGATTTTCCGACGTTCGGGAATCCAACCAGTCCAACATCTGCGATAACCTTTAATTCAAGTGTCAGCTCAAGCTCCTGTGCCGGCTGACCGGGCTGTGCATATTTCGGCGCCTGCATCGTACTGGTCGCATAGTGCTGGTTGCCGTTTCCGCCGCGTCCGCCCTTTAATAAAACGACTTTACGGTTGTCGCCGGACATATCGGCGATGACCTTGCCGGAATTGAATTCTTTGATAACAGTTCCTTCCGGAACCTTGATATAGATATCGTCGCCGTCCTTGCCACGGCAGTTTTTCTTACCGCCTTCCTGGCCGTCTCCGGCTTTATATTTTCCAACATGCCTGAAATCGGTCAGGGTATTTAAGCCTTCGTCTACGATAAAAATGACGTCGCCGCCATGGCCGCCGTCGCCGCCGTCCGGACCGCCTGCCGGAACATATTTTTCACGACGGAAGGAAACATGACCGTCCCCGCCCTTACCGCTTCTGACATAAATTCTTGCTCTGTCTGCAAACATATTCTGATTCTCCAAATGATATAATGAAACACCTGTCCAGCAGGGTTTTTCATGTCTGCGGTTTGTCGCAAAAGCAACTTCTTTTCATATTCGATAAAAAGGCCCCAAACGTGCGTCTGGGGCCTTTTTGGAAATGCGGCCCGCCCATTTGTGCGTCCGCTTATGGTTCCTTGATAATGCTTACTGTTCTACAGGATAAACGGAAGCCTGCTTTTTGTCTCTTCCTTTTCTTTCGAACTTCATTACGCCATCTACCTTAGCAAATAATGTGTCATCGCCGCCGATGCCAACATTGATGCCGGGATGAATCTTGGTTCCGCGCTGTCTGTAAAGAATGTTACCAGCCTTTACAAACTGTCCGTCCGCTCTCTTTTGCACCAAGGCGCTTGGATTCGGAATCTCTGCCGTTCTTGGTAGAGCCGACACCCTTCTTATGAGCAAAAAACTGAAGGTTCATATTGAACATTTGTTTACACCTCCTCGAATTTCAGCCTCAGGAATTTTTTCCCGTACTGTTTTTCAATGCCTGTCAGACCAAGGATCATGGTATCAAGCAAAAGCTTTGCCCGATCGCTGACCGGGGATTCAAATACTACATCAACCAGGCCTGCCTCGTCGTTTGTCACTACATTCATCGTATCGTCCGTATAACTTTCGATCGCATTGAGCGTATTGAAAACGAGTACGGAAACCGCCGCACAGATAATATCTGAACCGGCATCCGCATAACCGGCATGCCCGATGCAGTTAAACCCCTGATAGGAATCCTTTGTCTTTCGAATTAGAATCGTCGTCATAAAACATACCGTCGCAAAATCTGATGATTAAGCGTTGATTTTCTCGATTTTCACCTGAGTGTATGCTTGTCTGTGACCATTCTTCTTGTGGTAACCGGTCTTTCTCTTTATACTTGTAAACGATGACCTTCTTGCCTTTGCCTTCGCCTACTACAGTAGCGGTTACGGTTGCACCTGCTACGTCAGCGCCGACCTTTAAGCCGTCATTGCTTACTGCGATTACCTGATCAAATGTTACAGTTTCACCGGCTGCTGCGCCAAGCTTCTCAACCTTCAGAACATCGCCCTCAGCTACCTTTGTACTGTTTGCCACCTGTTGCAATAATTGCGTACATCTGGGACACCTCCTGTCAAGCGTTAAAATAATTAACGTTACTCGCTAACTTTGGTGGCGCTGTTACAGCGCACTTATACCTCGTTACGCGGCATACTTCAGTATAATAGCATTCCACCTAAATGCTGTCAAGTATTTTAACTTGATTTTTTAAATTTTCTCGAAAAATGTTACTGTTCACACGTGCCATTCGCAATACAATAGAATGCGTGCTCTGCGATGCAGATTCTGCAGCTTATAAGAGATCGAGCAGTCTCTGGAAATATTCCGGCAGCGGCGCACTGGTTTCGATATACTCTCCTGTCCGCGGGTGGACAAAGCCGAGGATCATTGCGTGCAGCGTCTGCCCTTCGAGCTTTGGAAACGGGCATTTTTTTCGGACCATAAACGCTGTCTCCCAAAAAGCGGATGACCGATTGACGCCATGTGGACACGGATCTGATGGGTGCGCCCGGTCTCCAAACGACATTCGATATAAGTAAAGCGTTCAAAACGCTTCAGGACAGTATAATGGGTGACGGCGCGTTTGCCATTCACCTGGTTGACCGCCATTTTTTTGCGATCGGCATTGTCCCTGCCAATCGGCGCGTCGATGATGCCTTCGTCGTCGGTCAGCACGCCGTGTACAATCGCCCGGTAGCGACGCGTGATCGTGTGGTCTGCAAACTGCACGGCAAGCGCCTGATGGGCGGCGTCATTTTTACAGACGATGACGGAGCCGGTCGTATCCTTATCGATTCTGTGGACGATTCCGGGGCGCAGCACGCCGTTGATGCCGGAAAGCTGTCCCCTACAGTGATACAATACGGCGTTGACGAGGGTGTGGCTGTAATGCCCGGCTGCCGGATGGACGACCATATCCTTTGGCTTGTTGACAACCAAAACGTCGCTGTCCTCATAGAGAATGTCCAGTGGGATGTCTTCCGGCTCGATATCCGGCTCCTGCGCTTTGGGCAACAGGAAAGATAAGTCATCCCCTGCCTTGACTTGATAGCTTGCTTTGACAGGCAAGCCGTTGATGCAGACGCGCCCCTCCTTGATCATTTTCTGGATAAAGAACGAGATAAAGAGTCGATCAGCGCTGCAATGCACTTATCGACTCTTTCTTCTTCCTGTTCTTCGGTAATCTGAAATCGAAATAAATCGGTTGTTTCCTGTATCGGGTTTTCCATTATGCTTCCTTTTTTTGAGTCCGGTTTCCTTCGTTTTAAAAAGTCAAAGTCCTTTTCCTCGAAATGTCCGAAAAAGGCGAGACAAAGACCTGCCGCACAGACAAACGTTACATAAATATCAGCTACGTTGAAGATCGGGAAGTCGATCAGGCTGATATAGATAAAATCCACGACATAATCCAGACGGATACGGTCGAAGAAGTTGCCGAGCGCTCCTGCCATCAAAATCGCCCCGAGGATATGGAGCATGGTATATTTCCGTGCGACAGGCATGCGCCAGAGTGCATAGATGCAGGCGAGCAGAATCAGGCTCGTCATCAGTACAAAAAAGATTTTCTGATTTTGTAAAATGCCGAATGCGGCACCCCGGTTTTCCAGATAGCGAAGCTCCAAAGCGCCGGGAATCAGTGAAACCGGGGCCTGATCCTTTAAGCAAAGGACAGCAAGGTGTTTCGTGAACTGGTCAAACAAAACACCGATAATTGTGATCAGGAGATCTATAAAAAACATTTTTTCGCAGAAAAATTCATATCAGTCCTCATCCTTAAAGTTCAGTTCTTCGATGGCAGCTGTCATCTCTTCATCGGTTACGGTATCGTCGATCCGTGCATGTCCGATCCGGTCTAACAGGACAAAACGGATTTTGCCGCCGCGCATCTTTTTATCGGACTTGGTCAGTGCTACGATTTTTGCAACATCCAGGTCATCTGCAGAAATCGGAAGGTTGAAGGGAACGAACATGTCGCGGATCTCGTAGTATTCTTCCATCTCGATGAGCTCTTTTTTCCAGGAAATATAGGCAGCAGCAACGCAGCCGAGGGCGACGCATTCGCCATGCAGCATCTGAAAGCCGCTGTTTTTCTCGATTGCATGCCCGATCGTGTGTCCGAAGTTTAAGAGCGCACGTTCGCCCTGTTCGGTCGGATCGTTTTCCACAACCTCTTTTTTGATCTCGCAGCTGCGCTTGATCATGGAAAGGAGCGTTTCCGGGTCGCGTTCGCAGATTTCATACATGTTAGAGATCAGCCATTCATAATATTTCGCATCTTTGATAAGACCGTGCTTCATGATTTCCGCAAAGCCGGAATAATACTGTCTCGCGTCCAGCGTCTGCAGGGTGTCGAGGTTCATGTAAACGAGTCTCGGCATATGGAACGCGCCGACCATATTTTTGTAGGAATCAAAATCTACGCCCGTCTTTCCGCCGATGCTCGAATCCACCTGGGCGAGCAGGGTTGTCGGGATCTGGATAAAATCGATGCCGCGCAGATAGGTCGCTGCAGCAAAGCCGGTCATATCGCCGACCACACCGCCGCCGAGGGCTGCGAGCATGTCTTTGCGGTCAAAATGATGCTCAATTAAAAAGCGTATAAAGTCTGGATGTTGGCGAGGGTTTTATTTTCTTCGCCTGCCGGAAATTCAAACACTTCTACCTGTGCAAAGGCAGAGGAAAAAAGCTTCCTTGACCTGCGCAGCATAAAGTAGAGCAACATTTGTGTCCGTAACGATGCAAATCTTACGCTCCGGTGCAGAAACCGAAAGTGCCGCGCCTGCAAGCTCTTCAAAGCCGATCGTCAGCACAATATCATAGCAGGGCTTTCCTTCACAGGATACCGTCAGTTTTTCTTTCATGAAATTCCTCCTTCGGGAAAAGTTCCGGGCAAAACAGGGACAACCTGCCAGAATAGCAGGTTGTCCGCCTAAACAATAGAATGTACGCTCTGCGAGCATTCTATTGTCATGAATAAATCCGATGCTGCGCAGTCTTTGCGCTGGTTACATCAGACATCCCTGACATCGAATGCGCCGCCGATAATTTCCTGAGAATCGCCGGAAATATCAACGCTTGCAGGGGTAATAATAAAAATAAAATGCGAAATCTTCTGCAGATGACCGTCGATCGCGTAACAGGACCCAGACGCGAAATCGATAATTCTCTGTGCAATATCAATGTCAAGCCCTTCCATATTGAGAACGACAGTGCGGTTTTCCAGCAGTGTTTCGGTAATTTCTCTGGCGTCTTCTACACTGGTAGGCTTAATGACCTGTACGTTCATACCGGGTACGCCGGATCTGCGCGGTGCAGGACGCATGGGAGTTACTTTCTGAAGCGCTTTTCTTGGGCGTTCCTCTTCTTCATAGGAATCAGCCTTCTGAATGCTCTTGATTTTGGGTTTCTTCTCTACCGGCGCTTCGTCATAATCATCATATTCATCATCATAGTATCCATCATCTTCATCGTCGCCTAATTTCATATAGCCCAAAAATTTGTCCATCAATCCCATTTTCGAAACATTCTCCTTTTATTCCATATCGGCCACTGTCCGAGTACCGAATATCCCAGTACCGACTCTCACACAGGTGGAACCTTCTTCAATGGCTGTTTGGTAGTCGATGGTCATGCCCATCGATAAAACGTCCATAGAAACATTATCAACACTTTCCTGTGCGATGTCAACAGATAATTTCTTCATCAGCTGAAAATAAACCCGGTTCTCTTCCGGCGTCTGCGTAAGCGGTGCAACCGTCATCAGCCCCCGGATATGGACATTTGGAAGCACTGCGATCTGCCGCACCAGCGCGAGGGTATCCTTCGGGCGGATGCCAAATTTGCTCTCCTCCCCGGCACAGTTGATTTCCAGTAAAATATCTGTCTGCGCGTCTTTCTTGACGCTTTCTTTGCTGATTTCCTCCGCGAGGCGCAGGGAATCGACGCTGTGGATCATTGTCACTTTCCCGATCAGATATTTTACCTTATTGCGCTGCAGATGTCCGATCATATGCCAGCGGATGTCTTTGGAAGCTGGTCGTATTTATCGCACAGCTCCTGCACCTTATTTTCCCCGAAATCGCGGATCCCCGCGTTGTAGGCTTCCTGCAGGGCAGAAAGCGGCTTTGTCTTGCTGACTGCAACCAAAAGGATGCCATCGGAGGTTCTCCCGGATTTTTTTCGCGGCTTCTGCGATATTGTTCTGTGTTTGTTTCAGATTTTGTGTAATCATGCTGTTCCTGCTCCATCCCTATCGTTCTGTTTTGGGTAAAGGGTCTGTATTTATTCATTGATCAGCTGATCTACGTCCACGCTCGAAGCGTCGAGCACGATATAATCGTAGGCGCTCAGACCGTAGGTGGTGTTGGATTTGATCAGCGCGTATTCGTCGTTCTGCTTTAAAATCTGGATTTCCTTAAAGTCGGCGTAGCCCTTGTTGATATTGAACACGCCGGTCAGGGAAGCCGTCTGGGATACTGTATAGCTTTCCGTCGATTCCGGTTTGATCAAATGGTCGCCGACGCGCAGGGAGGAATCGTCCAGATAGTAATTCTCATCGTTTTCCTGATAAATCTGTGTCGCAACAAATTCCGTCGTCAGGGAGCCGTTTTCTCCCGCCGTTTCGCGCAGGACACCGGTTGCGCCGTTGCTTCCGCCCTTTGTGATATAATCCTTCGGGATCAGGAAAAATTCCTGCGTCGTGATCGCGGAAAGGGGAACCTTTAAACCGCTCTCGGAGTCAGATAAAATTTCCACGTCGAGAAAACGGTCGGTTGCAAAGGTGATCATGGAATTGTTTAATTCCAGCACTGCCAGGACATTTCCCTCGCCGCCGTTGTCGATGATGGAAACCTGTCCCCAGGATTCATACTGGTTTTTGAGAAAACGGACTTTGACGTACTGTTCGTTTTCTAACTGCGCTGCTGTCGTGCGGTCGACCTGAATTACGATTCTCCAATTTTCACTGGTGGAAAGTCGGTAGAGCGGATCGGAGGCAGAGGTCAGCTCGTTGCTGATCAGCTGCGTTTTTTCGTAGTTATCTTTTTGAAAGTCAGCGTCAGTCAAATCGGAGGGTGCTTTGTCTTCATAACCGTCGATCGAATAGGTAATAATGCCGGATTCCGGCGCATAACAGAGATTGACCGGTTGCGTACTCGCTGCATTGTTGATGACCTCGAGATTTTCCAGTACGTTAATGTTAGCGAGTTTTAAAACAGTGCCTTCCAGCTCATATTTGAAGTTGTAGACGCTGTTGAACTCATGCGGGGAAAAATTCGCGCAGAAGCCGGAAATACTGGTGCGCAGCTCGCGCATATCGCTTCCTGACAGGGAAGTGTTGTCCGCGTTCTGCTCGTCTAAGATTTCCTTGATCTGACCGCTCTCATCTACGGTGCAAACAAGCTGATTGGCACCGACACGCTCCCCTTCACGGGCATAATAGTTGATATAGCCGTTGTAGGAGCTTGTCACAACCGTTTCATCGCGCAGGGCGATGGCCGTATAAATATTATCTACAGACAGCGCGCCCTCCTGTACGCGGTAGGCGACGACCTTCTGATCCCGGAACAGATAAATCCCGACGCAGATAATGATATAAACAAAAAATCAGGAAAAAGATAAACGTCCCGAGATTGATATTGAAGGGTTTGCGGTACTGTCTGATATTTCCGTTATTCTGTCTTGCTGCCAAATAAAAAACCTCCGGCTTTTTCCAAAAATAAGCCCCGGCAGAGTTCCTCCGGGGCTTTTTCTTCAGAGTAGACCAGCTTCCGGCTGGCGGTAAGCTGAGATCTCCTGTTTCAATAAACTCATTTTATCAGATGGATACGATGATCTTGGACTTTAAGCTGTCGTCCAGTTCGGATTCATTCCGGGAAACGCTGAGTACGAAATCCACGCCAAACTTTTCGCTCATCTCATCCAGCTTTGCAACAACGCCTGTAATGTTCTGACCTTCCAGGTTTGCAATTTTCAAAAAGCTGTCAAAATACATCTGCTCGAGGTCGTGATCCTGAGAGATGATGCCACTGACGAATCCGAGAAATGCGTCGCTGGAATCGATCATGTAGTCAGGAACTACGATCAGACGGATTTTGTTATTCAATTCATACATGTGTTTGGGACTCTTGTCCAGATATACGATGCTGCCGTGCGCATCCTTTACCTCATTATTCACTTTGTCCAGAAGAAATTTTGTTTTACCCTTGCCCTTTTCGCCTACGATTAACTGAACCATTGCAATCCCTCCTAAAGTATATTCCCCTTTATATGTAAACATTACACATATAACATATAGGATATGTTTTATTATAGTGGATTTCGCCCAAAAAACAACCCTTATTTTCACTTCTGTTACTGTTCACTCACAGCTTTCCGGATGAACGGTGTAAGGGCTGAAACACCCCACGCCACCCGATTAAGAAGTCGCCTGCTTCAGCAGGGCATTCATCTCTGTATACAGAATCCCGCGCTCCGCCGACTTTAAAATCACCGCAATATAAGGGTTCCCGGAGGTGTCGCGTGCAAGTAAAATCAGACAGTTTCCTGCAGCACTTGTGGTGCCGGTCTTGCCGCCGATTACCGTAACCCTGTCCGGCGCCGCGACATTGCCCGCCAGGTATTGATTGGTATTTTTGACGGAAAGCGTTTTTTTTTTGTTGCCGTTTTTATCTGTATAGACGGTATCATAGCTCGTCATGCTGATGATTTCATTGACCGTGTCGTATTTGAGCGCCTCATTGAAAATCAGGTACATGTCGTACGCCGTGACGTAATGGTTCTCTGCATTAAGTCCGTGCGGGTTTACAAAATGGCTGTTGGTTGCACCGATCGCCTGTGCCTCTTCGTTCATCATATCCGCAAAGCCCTCTACGGAACCGCCGATATGCTCTGCAATTGCAACGGCCGCGTCATTGGCGGATTTGATCAAAAGTGCATGGAGCGCCTGGTTTAACGTCAATTGGTCACCCTCTGCAAGGCCGCAGACAACTGCTCCGCTTTCCAGGTTTCCCATATTGGAGCTGACCGTAATCACATCGTTCGGGTTGCCGTATTTGAGTGCGACAACCGCTGTCATCAGCTTGGTGAGGCTCGCAGGAGCCAGCCGTTCATGAATGTTTTTAGCATAAAGAACGGTACGGGAATTCAAATCAAAAAGACCGGCCGATGTGGCATCCGTCATATCAACAGCGGAATTGTCCGTATTGATATCTCCGTTCACAACACAAAGGCCGGATGCAAAAGCATCTGCCGTCTCGAAACCGGTATCGCCGGAAATCCGAAACGCAGAAACCTTATAATCCGGATTGTAGGAAAAGGCAATTGCCTCATCGCTGCAACCGGTCGCACCGAAGCAGACAGCAAGCGCTGTCAGCAGTGCAAGACATTTATTTGTACATTTCACGCCAGTCTAAATCTCCTCTGTCCAGGGACTTGATCAACAGTTCTGATGTCGCCAGATTGGTAGCAACCGGGATGTTGTGCATATCGCACAGACGCAGGATGTTGTTTACCGTAGGCTCATGCATCTTCGGAGTCATCGGATCACGCAGGAAAATGACAAGGTCAATTTCGTTATGCTCGATCTGTGCGCAGATCTGCTGTTCGCCTCCAAGATGTCCCGCCAGATATTTATGGACATTCAGATTGGTAACTTCTTCGATCAGACGACCGGTGGTACCTGTTGCATACAGACTGTTCCGGCTTAAAATGCCTCTGTATGCAATGCAGAAGTTCTGCATCAGTTTTTTCTTTGCATCATGTGCAATTAACGCAATATTCATGTTGCCTTTTCTCCCATACTAAAAATTATACAGGTTTTTTCGCTGAAGCCCGACATTTAAGACAAAGCCGATTCCTATATACATACTGACTAGCGAACTCAGCCCATAGCTGACAAACGGAAGCGGTAATCCTGTATTTGGCATCATCATGGTAGCGACTGCAATATTCATAAAGCCCTGGATTCCGATCAGTGCGCCTATTCCGGCAGCGATAACCATTCCGGCGGTATCCTTTGCAACCCGCGCGATGGACACACAGCGCATTGCAATCAGGATCAGCAGCAAAATGACCACTGCAGAACCGATAAAGCCAAGCTCCTCCCCTATGATAGCAAAGATAAAGTCCGTCTGGGATTCCGGAAGAAAATTACCATTTTTGACGGATGCGATATCCGTATTGTTAAGTCCCTTTCCCCAAAGCTGTCCGGATCCGATCGCGATGACGGAGTTTAACTGCTGATAAGCTTCTGTATCCGCATAGGTCGCCGGGTCAAAAATGCCATAATACGATTCCGCTGATAATCCTTTATCAGCTGTCCCTCCTGCATGACAATGGACAGAAAAATAAGAACGGACGGAACCGCCACTGCGAGAACGCCCCCGATAATCTTCCAACTCAAGCCGCCGACAAACATCAGGACACAGAATAAAACAGACACCAGAATCGTCGTGGAAAGGTTGGGCTGTTTATAAATCAGGATCAGAGGCGGGATGATAAAGAGGACTGCAAGCAACAGTACCCGCATCGTATTGAATTGTTCTCTATACTTCATAATAAACTGTGCATAGAATAAAATCAACAAAATTTTTGCAGTTTCTGACGGCTGAAGGTCAAAAAAGCCCAAATCGAGCCAGCGCGCTGCACCGTTTGCCGACCTTCCGAAAAAATGAACCAGAATGAGGGTCACAATCACGAACAGGTATCCGATCCATGCCAGCTTCAACAGTCTGGAATAGTCCAAAAAGGCGATTACCAGCATGGCAATCAGACCGACTGCCATGCCGAGAATCTGTTTGCTCTGTACACTTTGCTTGGCGCTTCCGATCGCAAGGATGCCGATAACATTTAAGGCAATCACCAAAAGCACCAGAAGAAAATCAAAATTCTTTAGTTTGTATCTCCGAAACATATTGCTCCTTTAGCTGATTTTATGGAGATCCAGAATCGGGATGTTGGCGTAGATCGAAGGGGTCTTCGCCCCCTGCCCCCCGCGTCGACGCTTTGCTGATCTGGATTTCCATATTGTTTGTGTCTATTTTCATATAGCGTGATATGACTTCTGCGATATCTTTTTTTGATCATCTCCAGAATTTCGGGCGAGCAGTTGACGCGGTCGGAAATCAGCAGGATTTTCAGACGGTCCTTTGCAACCTCGCGAGAGGGTTTTCTGCGAAAAAAGATTAGACAGTTTCATACGCGTCCCTCCTGACTTTTATGAAAAATACCGGTGACCTTCGTCCAGAACGAAAAAGTCGGTTCCGGAAGCAGATACGGGGTCTCCTGCCCCAAAATCCGCTGGCAGATGTTCCGGTAGGCGCGTCCCGCCAGCGTGTGGTTGCCGACGAGCGGTTCGCCCTGATTGGTTGCGATGACGACGTTTTCATCGTCTGGCACGACGCCGATGAGCGGGATGGAAAGGATGTCCACCACATCGTCTACGCTCATCATATCCCCGCGCCTGACCATTTCGTAGCGCATCCGGTTGATGACCAGATCGATGCGCTCAAAACCAGATGCCTCCAAAAGACCGATGATACGGTCCGCGTCGCGGATGGCGGAAACCTCCGGCGTTGTGACGACGAGCGCCCGATCCGCACCGGCGATGGCATTTTTAAACCCTTGCTCGATGCCTGCGGACAGTCTAACAAAATGTAATCAAACTGCTCTTTTAAGTGTTCCACCAGCTTTTTCATCTGGCTTTCGTTGACAGCGCTTTTATCCCTTGTCTGCGCGGTTGGCAAAAGGTACAGACCGGGATAACGTTTGTCGCGAATCAGCGCCTGCTTGACGCGGCAGCTTCCTTCCACGACGTCTACAAGATTGTATACAATCCGGTTTTCCAGTCCCATGACGACATCCAGATTCCGCAGACCGATATCGGTATCGATCAATACAACCTTTCTTCCAGCCGCCGCCAGACCGGTTCCAACGTTTGCGGTCGTCGTTGTTTTTCCGACACCGCCTTTTCCTGAGGTAACGACAATGACTTCACCCATGGCATACGATCCTCCGATCATGAAATATTGGCGTTCCCTGAACAGGCTGCACTAAACAGGCAGTTCATTCAGTAATTCTTTGGTAATGGACTGCATTTGTATTTCGCCGTTTCGGACGCATGCCATCTGCGGCTGTCCCTTGCGGAGCCTTCCCGCCCATAAGCGGCTTTCCTTTGTTTTATATTTGAAATCTCCGATTTTTAATTTCTGCGGAGTCATTTCAAGCGCTGCAATAAAGTGATGGTCTCTGCCGTCGCCGCCCGCATAGGCATTTCCGGCAAGCCTTCCCAGAACGATGATATCCTTTGTGGAAATGATGCTGCAGCCTTCTTCCACGCTGCCTAAAATGACGATGCTGCCCTCGGTTTCAAGAATCTGCCCGTCTTTTAAGCTGCCGCGGTAAAACTGTCCATCGTCCCCGCTCGCAGATTTCTGCGCAAAGTACCGCGCCGCTTCCGTTGCATTGGAAAACTGGTTCTGAAGCCCGGCATCTTTTCCGATGACACAGAGCACCTGCAGACGGCTGGATGAGGTGATCGTGTCCACGAGGATATTTTCCTCCTCCTGGGTAAGCGTCCTGCCCTCAAAGGACACCGCGACCTGCATATCCCCGAAAAAACGGGCTGAGTCGCGGAATTTCTGTGCAAGATCCAGACAGAGCTGTTCAAATTCCAGCGTATCATCCAGATAGATTGCAATGCCGTCTTTATAGCTTTTGAGAATTACGGTGTTTTTCATGATCAGTCTCCTCCCCCAACGACAGTTTCCAGGGAAAGTGCAGTCTGGCTGTCAGTCAGGGCTCCGTTTTCGTCCAGGTCGAAATACACGGTCATCAGCTGCTTGGAAAGCTGGCAGGCGTAGTCGGAGGAATAACCGTTTGCGATACGGATCGCCATAGAGACCTCCGGATTGTCGTAAGGCGCGTAGCCGACGAACAGACCGTGGTTTGGACGGGACTTATCTTCTTCGGCGGTACCGGTCTTGCCGGCAACCTCAACGCCGAAATCCTGATAGTATTTCTTGTTCTGGACAACGCCGCGCATGCCCTGATGGATTGCATTCCAGTAGGACTGTGGCATATCGATCGTATTGCGGACGTTTGCCGAATAATTGACAAGCAGGTTGCCAGAGGTATCCGTCACCTTATCTAAAAGCGTCAGGTCATAGCAGGTACCGCTGTTTGCAACGGTCGTCACATAACGGGCAAGACCGACGGTGGTGAAGTTGTTGGTACCCTGTCCGATTGCGGATACAACAGACAGTGCGTCGGAAATCTGCGGTTCGGATTCTTCAATTTCAATGCCGGATTTTTTGTTCAGTCCGTACATAGACGCATATTTGGCGAGCTTTTCATTACCGAGATCCTGATCGTATTTATCGCCGTTTAACCCGAGCTGATAGCCGACCTCGTAAAAAAGACGTTACAGGAGTTCGTGATCGCTTCGGATACATTTAAGCTGCCGTGACCGCTTCTCTTCCAGCATCGGGGCTGATAATCGGAGAAACGGGTAAAAATTCCCGGGCACTCGATTCTTGTCGTCAAATCGATCACATGCTCCATCAAAGCCGCGGTAGACGATACCATCTTAAAGGTGGAACCGGGCGCCGTACGCATCTGGGTCGCATAATTCCACATCGGGCGGGAAAGATCCTCGCCGCTGGAAATCCGCGAATAATATTCTGCGTCGATGCCGTTTGCCAGCCGGTTGTTATCATAGCTGGGGTAGCTGACGAGCGCACGCACCTCTCCGGTGTTGACGTCTGTTAAAACGCAGGATGCCGAATACGGGTCGAGAGCAAGCTGCGCCGGGGTAATCTCGAGGTTGCGAATCAGATTTACCATAAAGTTAAAGGCAGAAACACTGCCGGATTTTTAATTCGGCGATTTGGTTTTCTGTCGGGTTGATGACATCCTGTTCGATCAGGAGGATGCAGACCTGGGTTCCGGTAATCCGGTTCTGCTCGATCATGTACGGAATCAATTTCTTTAAGAAAGTCTGGCTGTCCAGCTCTTCTAAAATGTAGGAAACCAGCTGCTGATAGACCTCCGAGGAATCGGAATATTTTCCATCCAGGGGAAGCTGGGTCACGTCGATCCAGTTTTTGGAGATCGCGTATTCCAGATATTCCCGGATGCTGATCGTCTCATTGGTCGTCCAGTCGATGTAGGTCTGATCGGTTTTATCTACGCCGGATAAAATATTGTTCTCCGGCAGCAGGTTGTTGATGATATAGCTTTCATATGCCTTATATTCTGCAGGAAGGCTCTGATAAGCGATTGTTCCGGACAAAAGCTCCTCGGAGAGCCAGGTAAGGACCTCATCGCGCCGGGATAAAATCGTCTGATAGACGCTGTACTGGGTTTCTCCTTCGACGGCAGCTTCCATTTTGGAAAGCTCGATCACGTTATTTTTAAACAACGCGCTGTATACATTATCGATCGGAATCTTTAGGTTCGCGCTGGAAACATCGGTGGAGTCATAGTTTTTAACGTTGATGATTTTATCCACCAGAATACCGGCAACGAATTTTTCCAGGATATTATAGGCGTCCGCCTGGAGCTTGCTGTCGATCGTCAGGTAAACGTCGTTTCCGGCAGTCGCGTCCACATGGTCGAGCACTTCTACCTCCCGACCCATCCGGTCAACAAAGACCGTCTCATAGCCCTTTGTTCCCTGCAGATATTCTTCCATGACCTTTTCGATGCCAGCCTTGCCGACGATATCCGTCAGCTCGTATTCTTTTGACATCCGGCGCGCTCTTGACGCCGTCCATGCCTTCTTTACTGTTTAATGCGGTCAGCTCGTCCGTCGAGATTTTGCCGGTGTAGCCGAGGATCTGGGAATAATACGGTCCGTCCTTATATTTGCGGATTGTGTCTTCCGCAACGGAAATGCCCTCCAGCTCGTCCTGATTTTCTGCAATTGCGGCAACGGTTTCTTCTGAAACGTCGGTCGCGATTGTAACCGGGATATATTTCTGATATCCGGTGGTTCCCATCGTATACCGGATCGCAATGATGTTGAGCAGTTCTTTTTGGGTATATCCCTCTCCGACTGTAAAGCTGTTTTTATCGTTTTGATCAGTCAGTCCGCCGATCGCGTAACGTTTGGAGCCGGCGAGATATTCGATAATATCCTGCGCGGTTGCATTTTTCTGGCGCTCTTCCAGATCGGAAATCTGGGTGATACCGTAGACGTCAGCGATAAAACGCAGCCTTCTCGAGCCAGTCACGCTATAGGCAAATTCGCCGTCGCCATCGATATAAATATTGAAATCGCAGCTGATGCTGTCGCCGTTTTCGTCCAGAATATGAAGGACTTTTTTGAGGATACCGTTAATTGTGGCATTTTTTTTGCTGGATTCATAGACATCCTCGATCGTGACAGAGCTGGAAAGCTCATTGTAGGCGAGCGCAACGCCGTTTACGTCGTAAATATTGCCTCGCGTGCTTGCAATCGAACGCTCTTTTTTGATTTTTAGTTCAAATTCCTGCTGCTTGTCCTCGCCCTGTACGATCTGCAGCGTGAAAATGCGCTGGAACAAAAGGACTGCCATCACAACAAACATGACGTACAAAAAAAACGTTCTGGAACTGATAAAATTGATCAGAAATCTCTGAATTTTTTTCAACAATTATTCTGTACTCCCTCGATCCGCACACCAGAGCCATTTGTGCAGCAGCAAAAGCAGCGGATAAAAAATAAATGCAACAACGATGGTGTAAACTGCTTCCGGTAAAATGATATGTAACAGATAGTAACCGATGTCAAGGCGCGCCCGCATCAGAAACATAATCAGATAGCAGACGAAATTGACGCAGAGGTCTGCAGCGGTAATCATCATCAGCGGAAGCTTGATATCTTCGGGATAAAAAAGCCGGTTCGCCTGTCCGCATAAATATCCGACATACAAAAACAGCAGCGCGTAAAAACCGAGCAGATCTCCGGTAGCACCGTTCTGGGAAATGAGGCTGACGCCGTTTGCCGCAAACAGATCTGCCAAAAGCCCACAGGCAAAGCCTGTCCACATGCCGGCTTTGGATCCCTCCATAAATCCGATGGATGCGACCAAAATGACTAAAAGATTCGGTTTGATCGAGCCAAACGCAATCCAGGGGCAGACAGAGGTCTGCAAAAGGAAAAAGACCCAGATCAGGGCGGCAACTGTCAGAAATTTTTTCATAGAAAGAAGCCTCCTTTGTCAGTCACCGGTCTGCTGTTTTTGTTCCATCACAACTAAAACCTCGTCCAGATGGGAAAAATCGACAGCTGGTGTCACCGTTCCGGATTTGGTCAGGTTATTGGAGGAAGTGCTGATCGAATCGATATAGCCGATCAGAATTCCGGGCAGATATTTATCACTGATATTGCTCGTAACGACCTTATCTCCGACTGATACGTTGTTGTCCGGATCGGAAAGCTGGGAAAACAGGATCGTTCCGTCCGACTGTATGGACTGCAGGCTGCCGGATACGATTAAGTTGTTTGAGGTTGCAAGGACGGTTGCGCTGACGCTGCTCGTATCGGAAATGATGGAAATAACCTTTGCGTAGTGCGGACCAACAGAAACAACGCGTCCGACCAGACCGCTGCCTGCCATGACGTTATAATCGACCTGTACGCCCTCTTCTTCCCCCTTGTTGATCGTAAACGAAGAAAACCAGTTATCGGTTTCGCTGGAGATGACCCTCGCACCGATCTTGTCATAATCGGAATATGCCTGGTCGAGTTCATATAAGCTGCGCAGATTATTTAATTCGTAACGATCCTGCTGCAGCTGGTTGTTTTCGATCGTCAGCTGGTCAATCTGCTCCTGCAGATCTTTGTTTAGGGCAAGAACATCCTTTAACTGCGCCAGCTCGTCGGAACGGTCGGATAAGTATCCGCCTATCGTTGCGATCCCGTTCTGGAACGGAACAACGACGTAGCCTGCCGCCTGCTTTAAAACACCTTCGAATACGTTGGTATTAAAGGTAAAAATCAGCAGAAAAGCGCAGACTGCAGTCAGCACAAGCAAAAGCTGTTGGCTTGTAATCGTGATTTTTTTTCGTTTCTTTTTGACTACAGGACTCATTTACCCATCCCTTCAATAGCATATGCTACAGATTTGTAATTGTCCTCTTTCAGGATGCGGCCCATGCCGAGTACGACGCTTTCAAGCGGGCGCTGCGCCTGATTGACCTTTAAGCCGGTGGATTTCTGCAGAAGCTCTGCGAAATGGCTGGTCTGGCTGGCACCGCCGGTTAAATAGACACCGTGTTTGAAAATATCGGCACCGAGTTCCGGAGGGGTTCTCTCCAGAATCACTTTTACGCTGTCGATGATGGTGTTGAAGTGCTCTTCCAGGCAGCTGTTGATTAAATCCGTCGGGATTTCACGTTCTACCGGAAGTCCGACTACGATATCGCGGCCGTATACGACAGCTCCCTTGCCCTCTTTTTCGAGATCGCCGATGGACTGACGGATCGTTGCGGCTGTTTTCTGACCGATCAGAAGGTTAAATTCACGGCGTACGGTCTGGCGAACCGCTTCGTCGAATTTCAAGCCGCCGGTTTTGATCAGTCTGCTCAGCACGATGCCACCGAGGGAAAGAATGGAAACCTCCGTCGTATCGTAGCCGATATCCACAACCAGGACACCCTGGGAATTTTTTACGTCGATGTCCATGCCGAGGCCGTCCGCAATTGCCTTTTCCACGACCATGATCTTGCGTGCCTTGACGTTCGCATCCTTGATCAGATCATAAAACGCGCGCTTCTCCACTTCCGTGATATCGGTCGGGACTGCAATATAGAAATCTGCCGGACGGATATTTCCTTTGGACATATCGGAAATAAACAGATGAATCAGCCGTTCCATGTTGTTGATGTCCGCGATGACACCGTTGGAAAGCGGATGGCTGATCTGAATATTTGCCGGGGCTTTTTCATACATTTCATAAGCGGAATTACCGTAGGCAAATATGTTCTTTTTATTTTCGATGGCGATCATATTCTTTTCCATCATGACTGAATCGTCGGAAAGACTGTAGATTTTGATGTTGCTCGTTCCGAGATCGATTCCGTATGCGCAATTTGGCACCATGTTATTCTCCTTCCTTAGATCAGCCCTGCCTGACGGAAACTGAAAAAATCCGAATCGCCGACAATGATATGGTCGGTCAGGCAAAGCTGCATCATCCCGCCAAGCATGGCAAGGCGCTTTGTAAGCTCTTTGTCCTCGGGGCTCGCAGTAACGTCCCCGCTGGGATGGTTGTGCAGTAAGAGGAAGCTGACAGCCCCGACGCGCAGCGCCTGCAGAAAAAATTTCGCGCGGAGATACGAGCGCCGCATCGATGGTCCCGATCGAGAGAAGCTTTTCCCCTGATCAGGCAGCCTTTGCCATCTAACAACAGCAGAATCGTGCGTTCGAGCATACCGCCGTCCTCTTCAAACATCGGTCTGCAATAGTCTGCCGCCGTTGCCGGGTCCGGAAAGGCGGGAAGCTTTTTGCGCTGCCCGAGGGCGATCCTTCTTGCCAGTTCAAAAATGCAGCAGATCCGCACGGCTTTTACTTCGCCGATTCCCCTGATCTGCTGCAGCTGGTTGCAAGATAAGCTGGAAAGTCCCAAAAGTCCGCTTCGGGAACCGAGCGGCAGGGAAAGCACCTGCTCTGCCAGCGCGAGCGCCGGACAATCCCGAAACGCCTGCGGGGCGTCCGGTCCGGGATCAGGCCCTGTACGCAGCATAATCGCCAGAAGTTCGGCGTCTGATAAGGATTCTGCCCCTTTTTGCAGAAATTTTTCATACGGGAGACGGTCAGAAGCTGTCAGCTGTGTTTCTTTTTTGGATACTTTCATTTGGTTTGTCCTCCATTTTCCTCTCCATGAAAATGCAGGACAGCATGCTCTTTTGTCTCCCTGAGCTTTTATCATATTAACATAATTCTTTTTTTCTGTATAGAAAGAAAAGGCACTTTTTTCGCACCGTCCGACAGCTGGCGATTATTTCTGACACAAAATGGCAGAAACGACGCCCTTTTTGACGCACTGCTGCAGGGATTTCAGGATGCCGAATTTTGCGTGCTGCCAGGTCAGTCCGCCCTGAAAATATACGGCGTAGGGAGGCTTGATCGGACCGTCTGCGGACAGCTCGATGGAAGCGCCGGATACAAATGCCCCAGCCGCCATGATGACCTGACTGTCATAGCCGGGCATATCCCACGGCTCCGGGGTAACGAAGCTGTCTACCGGGGCAGCGTACTGAATGCCTTCGCAGAAGGAAATCAGTCCTTCCGGCGTGCCGAATTCGATCGCCTGAATGATATCGTAGCGGGGGCGTCCCGGAGGGAACGACCTTAAAGCCGAGCGCTTCATAGAGGTTAGCCGCAAAAATCGCACCCTTTAATGCGCCTGCGGTGACGGTCGGCGCCAGGAACAGTCCCTGATAAAAGGAAGGGAGCACCTGCAGCGATGCGCCGACTTCTCTTCCGAGTCCGGGAGAGGTTAAACGAAAGGCAGCATTTTCCACGCAGTCCTTTTTGCCGACGATATAGCCGCCGATCGGTGCAAGTCCACCGCCGGGATTTTTGATCAGGGAGCCGACGCACATATCTGCACCGACGTCTGTGGGTTCGATCGTCTGGGTGAATTCGCCGTAGCAGTTATCTACCATGCAGATGATGTCCGGCTTGATGCTTTTGAGAAAAGCAATCAGCTCGCCGATCTGCTCTACGCTCAGGGTCGGTCTGGTCTGATAGCCCTTGGATCGCTGGATCGTTGCGAGTTTAGTATTCGGATGGATGGCGTTTCTAATGCCCTCCCAGTCAAATGAACCGTCCTCTTTTTAAATCGACCTGACGGTAGCTGATGCCATATTCTTTCAGGGAACCACGGGATTCCCGGATGCCGATAACCTCTTCGAGGGGTGTCATAAAGGCTTTCCAACGGGGGATAACAGTTCGTCTCCCGGTCTTAAATTGCTCATCAGCGCGAGCGCGAGCGCGTGTTTCCACAGGTGATCTGAGGACGCACCAGGGCTGCCTCGGTATGGAACAGGGACGCATAAACTGCTTCCAGCGTGTCTCTGCCGATATCGTTATAGCCGTAGCCGGTTGTGCCAAGCAGGCAGGCTTCACTGACACGACAGTCCTGCATTGCCTTTAATACCTTCAATTGATTGTATTCTGCTGTTTTGTCGATCTCGTCAAATCGGTCTTTTAAAGAAACAAGGGTCTGTTCCCCGTATTCATATACTTCGGGGAAATTCCCATCGCGGTATACATATTCTGCATCATTGTTTTAACTCCTCTGCTTTTGTAATCAAAAACTGTAAAATACTATTTTCATCTGGAAAGTTCTGCCTGTCAACCCATGTCACACATTTTTCCCGGCGAAACCAGGTCAGCTGGCGCTTTGCAAAGTGCCGGGTATCGCGCTTAATCAGATAAACTGCGCGTTCGAGGTCATATTCGCCCTCCAGGTAAGCCAGGATTTCCTTATAACCAAGTCCCTGCATCGACACCATCCCTCTGTGACAGCCTTCCTGCTGCAGCCCTTTGACTTCTTCCACCAGTCCGTCTTTTAACATCTGGTCGACGCGGCGGTCAATCCGTTCATAGAGTTTTGCGCGGTCATCCGTCAGGACAAAATAATAAAACCGATAGGCGGCGTCCCGCTGATGTTGCGCTTCATTATGCGCAGAAATCTTCCCGCCGGTCTGTTCGTGGTATTCGAGCGCCCGGATGACGCGCTTTACGTTGTTTTCGTGGATTTCTTCCGCGGCTTTCGGGTCAGCCTGTACAAGCAGCTCATGCAGCGCATGTGCGCCGTTTGTTCTGGCATATTCTTCCAGCCGGTTTCGCAGCGACGTATCCTCTGCGTGCTCGGTAAAGTCGATATCATATAAAACGGACTGGATGTAAAAAGCCTGTCCCGCCGACAAGAATCGGGATTTTATGACGGCTTAAAATATCTGAAATCGCTTCTTTTGCCAGCTTTTGAAACAGCACGACATTGAAATCCTCATCCGGGTCGAGCACGTCGATTAAATGATGGCGGATCCCTTGCATTTCCTCGGTGCGCACTTTGGCAGAGCCAACATCCATGCGCCGGTACACCTGCATGGAGTCGGCGGAAATAATTTCACCGTTCACTGCCTTTGCAAGGGCAACAGACAGGGCCGTTTTTCCGACAGCGGTCGGACCTGTCAGGATGACGAGGGGCGGCTTTGAGGGCGCACTGCCTGCGCTGGGGCAGTTTTGAATGTTGAGTCCGGTGTCGGGAGAACCTTTTTCATTATTCGCTACGCTGCAGGCAGAAGGTTGTATCTTTTCCATAAAATTTTATCTCTCCAAATTGAAAGCTATATCTCCCAGTTCTATCTTCGGGGATCGAATTCCCATTACACGATTCGCTTGAATTTGCGTTCCAGCTCCTGCTTTGTCATCACAATCATTGTCGGGCGGCCGTGTGGGCAATGATACGGATTATCGAGGGTCAGAAGCTGCTCCAACAGTTCCTGCATTTCGGCAAGGCTTAAACGATTATTGCCCTTGACCGCAGATTTACAGGCCATCGTAGCGATACGTTCTGCAATCGCGGTCGGTGCATTCGAGCCTGACCGGTTCCCAGCTCATCCAGAATATCCTGTAAAAACTCTGCCTCGCAGTGTCCGTACAGATCGCAGGGAACTGCGCGCATCGCATAGGAGCTGCCGCCGAAGGAATCGATTTCAAAGCCGAGCTGTTCGAAATACTCCTGATACTGTTCCAGAAGCGCTGCTTCAGCGCCCGTGAGTGTTACGATCAAAGGCGGCATCAGGTTCTGACTGACGGGCTGTTTGTCGTGAAATCGTTTCATGAGCATTTCGTATTTTACCTTTTCATGCGCCGCATGCTGGTCGATCAGGATCATTTTATCATGATACACGGCGATCCAGTACGTGTCAAAGATCTGACCGATAAGCTGGTATTCGTCCACCGCCTTGCGGCTAAGGATTTTTTCATCAAATAAATTCAACTGCTCTGATTTTGCAATGTCAGGCGCCTGTGTCTCATATGCGATTCGATTCTCACGGACAGCCTGTTCGAAGCGTTTTTTCTCAAACGGCTGCGGCGGAAGAATCGCCGAATGGTGCTGGGGCCTCTGTGGGGGAAACGCCGACGTTTTCTGATGTGCCAATCCCTGCACCGGTAGAAGAAACGGGATCTGCCGTAGCTTTGGAAAGCGAATCGCTGGCAGCAGATTCTTCCTCTGTCCTTTGTGTGGACAAACCTTCCACGGCTGTATCAAACGTATTGACTTTATTGGTCAAAACTCGGATAGTTGGCTTATTTATGCTATTTTCTGCACTTTGGCTGCTTGTGGTTGTTGACCTGACAGGTCGGCTTTTGTATAAGTTGACCATATCGGTCGATCGCTGTTTTGCCGAATCCGGCATCGGTGCTGCTGCCTGGACATCCTTACGCTCCTGCTGGCGATGTCCAGTCGGAATGTCGGAGGAAAGGAGCTTTTGTGTGAGACTGACGGCAGTTTGCTTAGATGCCTGTGCATCGCTTTTTCCCGTCCTTTTGTCGTCATCCAGCACAACCTGCGGGATCATCTCCCGGTCGTGCAGTGCTTTCTGCACCTGCTCTTCCAGAAAATCGAACACCCTGCGGTTATCCGAAAAGCGCACTTCCATTTTGGATGGATGGACGTTGACATCTACCTGTTCGGTATCGATCTGCAGATGGAGGTATGCCATCGGAAATTTATGCTGCATCAGATAGGCCTGATAGCCGCTCTCCAATCCTTTTGAGAGCACCTGGCTTTTGATATAGCGGTTGTTGACAAAGAAAAATTCGAAATTGCGATTCGGGCGTACCAGCTGCGGACTGCCAAGGAACCCTTTTACAGAAAATCCGTTGCCGAAAGCCTCAAACGGAAAAATTTCCTTTGCGATTTCGCGGCCGTAAATCCGATAGATGACCTCCTTTAAATCTCCGCTGCCGGAGGTGGAAAACGAGTCTGGCGGTTGATCTGGAACGTAAAAGAAATATCCGGTCTGGAAAGCGCCATGTGCTCCATCAGATCTGCAATGTAGCCGCCCTCCGTCGCCGGCGTTTTTAAAAACTTCTTACGGGCGGGTGTGTTATAGAACAAATCGCGGACAAGGATCGTCGTACCCTCCGGCGCACCGATTTCCGAAAAATCCGCTTCCCGCTCGCCTTCGATGCAATAGCGAACGCCAACTAAGGAATCCTTCGTGCGCGTGATCAGCTCGACCATCGAAACGGCGCAGATGCTGGAAAGCGCCTCCCCTCGAAACCCCAGGCTATGAATCCGGCTCAAATCCTCTACGCCGCGGATTTTGCTCGTCGCGTGGCGTAAAAAGGCTTTCCGGATCTGCGCCTTTTCAATTCCAGAGCCATTGTCCGTAACCCGGATAAACGAAGTCCCGCCATCCTTGATTTCGACCGTGACAGCGGTTGCACCCGCATCACAGGCATTTTCCACCAGCTCCTTGACCACACTGGAGGGGCGTTCCACCACTTCTCCCGCTGCAATCTGGTCAATGGTTTTACTGTCCAGAACCATAATTTCAGCCATATGTAAAATTCCCCCTTATCCGTTTCCCCAGCGGTTTTTAAGCTTGTTCTGCAGCCGATAAAGCGTGTTGAGCGCATCGAGCGGCGTCAGCGTCTGGATGTCGACGTTTTTTAATTCCTCGAGAACGTCCTCATCTTTGACCGTATCGAAGAGGGAAAACTGTTCCAGATCCACTTCATCGTAATGCTTTTGTTTCTTTGCCGTCGTGTCTGTATCCACGGAAATGCTCTGTACTTTTTCTGTAATGTCGTTGTCGGAAAGCTGCTTGACGATTTCCTTTGCGCGGTCGATAACCATATCCGGGACACCTGCAAGCCGAGCCACCTGAATGCCGTAGCTCTTATCTGCGCCGCCCTTGATGATTTTACGCAAAAAAACGATATCGTCGCCCTTTTCCTTGACCGCGATACAGTAATTGTTGACGTTGCCGATCTTGCCTTCCAGCTCGGTCAGCTCATGATAATGGGTTGCAAACAGCGTCTTTGCCCCCAAAAGCTTTCGGTTACTGATGTGCTCAATCACCGCCCAGGCGATGGAAAGACCGTCAAATGTCGACGTGCCTCTGCCGATTTCATCCAACACAAGAAGGCTTTTGGACGTTGCGTTGCGCAGAATATTTGCGACTTCGTTCATCTCGACCATAAAGGTAGACTGACCGCTTGCCAGATCATCGGATGCGCCCACGCGGGTGAAAATCCGGTCGACAATGCCGATATTTGCCGTTTTTGCCGGCACAAAGCTGCCGATCTGGGCGAGCAGCACGATCAGTGCGGTCTGACGCATATAGGTGGATTTACCAGCCATATTGGGGCCTGTGATAATCGCAATGCAATGCTTCTGGTTATCCAGATAGGTGTCATTGGAAATGAACATATCGTGGTCGGTCATCTGTTCAACAACGGGGTGCCGGCCGTCTCGGATATCGATTACGCCCTTTTCATTCAGGACCGGGCGGACATAGTGATTTCGCTCCGCAACAAGTGCAAGGGAAGCAAAGACGTCCAGGCGGGCAATTGCCTTTGCCGTGCGCTGGATACGTTCGATCTGCGCGGCAATCTGCTCCCGCACGCTGCAGAATTTATCATATTCCAGTCCCGTCAGCTTGTCTTCGGCATTCAAAATCATATCCTCAAGTTCTTTTAACCGTGGCATGGAATAACGCTCCGCGTTTGTCAGCGTCTGCTTACGCACATAATCGTCCGGCACCATATCCTTATAGGAATTAGTGACTTCCAGATAATAGCCGAATACCTTGTTGTATTTGATTTTGAGGTTTTTGATCCCGGTGCGTTCCCTGTTCCTGCTCTTCCAGCTCTGCCAGCCAGGTTTTGCCTTCTGTCTTGGCAGCGCGCAGCTGGTCGATCGTCTCGTCGAAGCCCTCTTTGATCATGCCGCCCTCACGGATGGAAATCGGAGGCTCTTCGACAATTGCCTCTTCGATCAGCGTGCACAAATCCTGCAATGCGTCGATATCGTTTTCGATTTTTACCAGCTCCTCGGAATGAAAATCCTCCAGCACGCTTTTGATCGGCGGCAGCATCTGCATGGAATTACGGAATGCGATCAGATCCCTCGGGTTCGCTGTTTTGTAGCTGACTTTACCCAGCAGGCGTTCCAGATCGTAAACCGCGTTTAAATATTCGCGGATTTCTTCGCGGGACATTGGATTTTTCAGCAGCTCGTCGACTGCGTCCAGGCGCAGGTTCATCTCCTTCTTCGCAATCAATGGCTGCTCGATCCAGCTGCGCATCATGCGAGCACCCATGGCGGTTTTCGTCTTGTCCAGAACCCATAACAGGGAACCGCGCTTTTGCTTTTCGCGCAGCGTTTCCGTCAGCTCCAGATTCCGGCGTGTGGAGGAATCCAGCAGCATGTATTTGTTCGTCAGATACGGATCGATATGGGTAAAATGCGCCAGACTGGTTTTCTGTGTGTCATACAGATACTGCATCAGACCGCCCGCCGCGATCAGGCCGTTCGCAAATTCCTCGAGGCCAAGACCGATCAGCGAAGAGACATGGAAATGCTTCTGCAGGCATTTGCGGCACAAATCTTCATCAAAATAGTGCGGATCGAGGGAATAAACAGTGATATGCAGACGGTTTCTCAGATCTTCGATATCCACACCGCTCATCAAAAACGCGTCGTTGCAGATGATTTCCGACGGGTGATATTTGTTGATTTCATCCAGCAGCTTTTTGGCGTCCTCCACCTCGGTCACATAATAGTCCCCGGTTGTGACATCCGCGATGGATAGCCCTGTTTTTCCGGTAAAATAGGCAACGCACATCAGATAATTGTTTTTGGATTCCTCCAGCGCCTGAACGTCTAAGTTGGTGCCGGGGGTGACGATGCGCACGACATCCCGCTTTACCAGTCCTTTTGCGAGCTTCGGGTCTTCCATCTGTTCACAGATCGCTACTTTATAGCCTTTGGAAACCAGTCTGTCCAGATAGCTCTCCACTGCATGATAGGGAACTCCGCACATGGGGGCACGTTCTTCCAGACCGCAGTTTTTTCCGGTCAGCGTAATTTCCAGCTCTTTCGACGCGGTCAGTGCATCGTCAAAGAACATTTCATAAAAATCGCCCAGACGGTAAAAAGAATGCAGTCCGGATACTGTTTTTTCGTTTCCAGATATTGCTGCATCATCGGTGTTAATTCCGCCATCGGTATGTATTCTCCTTTTTCAAGTCAGAATTTCAAAACTTCTGTCAGTTCTTTCGAACAGGTAACATTATAATGTTGCCGAATCCTTTCACAGCGTTTTCATGTCCGCATGGACGCTCTTCCGAACGATAAAAAGCAGATGACCTGCATGAGAATCGTCAGAATCCAGGACACCGGATAGGATAGGAACAAGATATCCAGAGAACGGTGATACGGGAAAATCCAGAAAATCCAGACAATTCGCGTTCCGACAGTTCCTATAATCGATAAAATCATGGGCACGGCAGAACGTCCCATCCCGCGCAGCGCGCCTGGAATCAGATCCATAATTCCGCATAAAAAGTACGTCACGGTCGTAAAGCTCAGAATCTCAACGCCGCACGAAATAACCGCAGAACTCTCCGTATAGATCTGCAGAAGCTGTGGTCCGAAAAAACCATGCACAGCAGCCCATGGTCAGGGAAAACGCACAGGATAAAATCAGACAGTCGATTAAAACGCGGTCCATCCGCTTCGTTTTTCCCGCGCCGTAATTCTGGCTGGTAAAACTCATGCACGCCTGCGTCACAGAGTTGACTGAAGTGTATAAAAATCCGAAGATATTGTTCGCCGCGGTGTATCCTGCCATTGCAATCGAGCCAAAGGAATTGACCGAGGACTGCAGCAGGACGTTGGAAAAGTTGATGACGGTGCTCTGAATTCCTGCCGGGATTCCGACCTGGAAAATCTGGAGGACATAGATGCTCTTGAGACCCAGCTTCGAAAAGCGGAATTGATAACAGCCCTGCGTCCGATACAGGCAGGTCAAAACCATAATACAGGAAAGCAGCTGAGAAATGACAGTTGCAATCGCAACGCCTTCTACCGCCATATGGAAGCAGATGACAAAAAATCATATTTAAGCCTGCATTGACCAGTCCGGACACAACTAAAAATAACAGCGGACGTTTTGTATCCCCCACTGCCCTTAAAATAGCCGCACCATAATTATAAAGCATGAAAAAAGGCATGCCGATAAAATAAATTTTCATATAGAGGGCTGCCAGATCGATGACGTCGTCCGGCGTCCCCATCCATTCGAGGGCTGTCCTGGAAAAGAATAGTCCGGCAAATGCCATCAAAATTCCGCTGATCAAAGCGAGCGTCAGGGAGCTATGTACCGTTTCCGACATTTCCCGCTCCTTCCCGGCTGCATAATAGCGGGCAGCGAGGACATTGGAGCCTAAGGAAATGCCGATAAAAAGGTTGGTAAATACATTGATGAGGGCGGTTGTAGAACCGACAGCCGCCAATGATTCGCTTCCGGCAAAGCGGCCGACTACAATAATGTCGACCGCATTGAACATCAGCTGTAAAATACCGGAAAGCATTAACGGAATGGAGAAGGAAATCAGCTTGTCCATCAGCGTTCCGTTGCACATATCGATTTCAAAGCTTTTTGTCTGTTTCATTTTGTTTCTTCCACCCTGTGCCCCGTGTAATAAAAGCCGTGGCACTCTTCCAGCTTCACCGGTACGATCTGCCCGATTAAGTCAGCGCTTCCAGGAAAATGTACAATCGTGTTATTGGACAGCCTTCCGGTGACGAGAGAAGCATCCTGTTCGTTTACTTCTTCCACAAGGGGCAGTAAGGGTCTGGCCCTGCAGGCGTGCGACCTGTTTGCGTGCAGTTTCCTGAACTGCCTCCAGCACACGGTCAAAGCCCGCGTGAACCTCTTCTTCCGGAACCTGATCCATCGCCGCTGCGGGGGTTCCGGTCCGGACAGAATAGATAAAGGTAAACGCGTTGTCAAAACCAACCTTCCGGATCACGTCGATGGTATCGTCCACGTCCTCTGCTGTTTCTCCCGGGAAGCCGACGATGAGATCCGTCGTCAGCGAAATATCTGGGATTTCGCGGCGGATTTTGGCTGCAAGCTCCAGATACTGTTCTTTCGTATAACGGCGGTTCATTGCCTTTAAAATCTTCGTAGAGCCGGACTGCAGCGGAAGGTGCAGATGTCTGCAGATCTTATCCGAGTTTTTCATGACCTCGATCAGCTCGTCGGAAAGATCCTTCGGATGGGATGTCATGAACCGGATGCGCTTGATTTTATCGATTTTTTCTACTTCCTGCAAAAGCTGTGCGAAGGAAATTTCATCTTCCAGGTTTTTACCGTAGGAGTTGACGTTCTGACCAAGCAGCATAATTTCCACAACGCCGTCGTCTGCGAGCTTTTCGATCTCCTGCAAAATTTCCTTCGGGCGTCTGCTCTTTTCTCGTCCGCGGACATACGGAACAATACAGTAGGTGCAGAAATTGTTGCAGCCGAACATGATATTGATGCCGGATTTAAACGGATATTTGCGCTCTACCGGGAGGTCTTCCACGATCTGATCGGAATCCTTCCAGATGTCGATGACCATGCCGCTGCTTTCAAACATGCGGCATAACAGCTCTGCAAATTTGAAAATATTGTGCGTGCCGAATATCAAGTCAATGAACCGATAGCTTTTCTGCAGTTTATCAATCACGTTCTGCTCCTGCATCATACAGCCGCACAACGCGATCTTTTTGTGGGGGGATTTTTGCGCTTCATACTGTTGCAGAAGCCAAGCCTGCCGTATACGCGCTGGTTTGCATTATCGCGCACGGTGCAGGTATTGTAGATGACAAAGTCTGCCTCCTCACTGTCGCTTAAGGTGTAGCCGACCTGTTCCAGAATGCCGGAAAGCTTTTTCGGAGTCGCGGGCATTCATCTGGCAGCCAAAGGTCACGACGTCGGCGGTCAGGGGATGTCCTGCAAGTTCCTCCTGCTCCTTTTACATACTGTTTGCATTTGGCGATAAAATAATACTGACGCTCCGGTTCCGATACAGGGGGCTCCTGGGTCAGATCGATGCTGTTAAAGTCAATGTTTTCGTACATCATAAGGGAAGTTGTGTTTCCTTTCCGTTCTTTATATTGTGGTAATCTCACTCTGCGTACAGTGCAGCGATATTTTTTCAAAATTTCCACGCAGCTCTCAAGGGATTCCACGCAGGCGTACTCATAGCGTCCGTGATAGTTTAAGCCGCCGGTACACAGGGTGGGTGTTACGCCTGCTTCTTCCATCGCGCGCACCGCATTGTCGATCAAATGTGCGTTTTCCGGCAGAATCTTTTCCTTCATGTTATAATAGCTGTCCTTTAAATCCACCGTAAAGAGTTTTTTACCGTATTTCGCATTTAAAAAGTCCGCGCACTGTAAAAAGAAGCGCTTCTTCTGCTCGAATTTTTTCCATGTTGTGGTCACGAATAATATAGTCGACTACAACGTGATCAACGCTTCCTGTGATGGAATCCGGATGGTAGAAACCTTCATAGCCATCTGTTGCAGACGGGTTTTCGTGTACCGGCAGAAGGTTTTGAAACTCCTGTGCCAGCAAAATCGCGTTGAGCATTTTATTTTTTGCGCTGCCGGGATGGACGCTGTGTCCGTCGATGATGAGCTTTGCACCGGCTGCGTTGAAGTTCTCGTATTCCAGCTCGCCCAAATCGCCGCCGTCCACGGTATAGGCATAGTCTGCGCCAAAGCCCTCTACGTCGAAGAAGTCTACGCCGCAGCCGACTTCTTCATCCGGGGTAAAGCCGATGCGAATTTTGCCGTGTACGAGGCTTTTGTTGGATAAAAGCTCCTGTGCCATCGTCATAATCTCCGCAACGCCAGCCTTATCATCTGCCCCCAGCAGAGTGTTGCCGTCGGTTACGATTAAATGCTTTCCGACAAAAAGAGCAAGCTCCGGGTTTTCCTTTTCGGTCAGGACGATATTTTTTTCAGCATTTAAGACAATATCCCCGCCTTCATAGGCAACGACTCTCGGATTGACATTTTCGCCGGAAACCGCCGGAGACGTATCCATATGGGAAATAAAGCCGATGACAGGCGCTGTTTTTCCTTCCGGAAGATTGGAGGGAATCGTCGCGTACACATAGCAGTGTGCTTTGTCATATACGACATCCTGCGCGCCCATATCGTTGAGCTCCTGTGCCAGAAGGGAGGCGAGGTTTCTCTGCTTGTCTGTGCTCGGGACGGTCGTTGCGCCATCCTGGGACTGCGTGTCAATTTTTACATAACGAAGAAATTTATCCAATACGGTACTCATAATTGATTCCTTTCCGGCTGCAGCATTTTGTTCATAAAAGCAGCCTGCCGTTTATGCGGCAATGTATTTTGGTGTAACGACATTTCCGGATACCGCAAACGGGTCTTCCAGATATTATCCGACGTTATACGCTGCTTAGCTACGAGTCTGTCCATTTCCGCGAATTGTGTATTTGTAGCTGGTCAGCTCCTTTAAGCCCATCGGACCTCTCGCATGGAGCATCTGGGTACTGATGCCGATCTCTGCGCCAAAGCCAAACTCAAAGCCGTCCGTAAAACGGGTCGATGCGTTGACATAGACGCAGGCGGCGTCCACCTGATCCAGAAATGTCCGGGCATGCGCTTCGTTGTTCGTGATGATTGCTTCGGAATGTCCGGTGTTGTAGCGGTTGATATGCCCGATTGCTTCTTCCAGGCTGCTGACCGTCTTTACAGACAGCTTGAGCGCCAGATATTCTGTTCCGTAGTCGGCTTCTGTTGCAGGCACGCAGCCGTCGATCTCTAAAAACGCGCGGTCATCCGCATGGATTTCGACGTCCTTTTCCCGCAGCGCCTGATAGAGCTTTGGCAGGAAGCTATCGCAGATCGACTCGTGGATGACAAGGGATTCGCAGGCATTGCAGACGCCGACGCGCTGTGTTTTGGCATTTAAAATAATACGGATCGCCATATCGAAGTCCGCGTCCGCATCGACATAAATGTGACAGTTGCCGGTCCCGGTTTCGATGACCGGGACCGTGCTGTTTTCCACGACCATTTTGATCAGTCCTGCCCCGCCGCGCGGAATTAAGACATCAATAGATTCGTTTAACCGCATCATCTCCTGCGTCACTGCCCGGTCAGTCGATGGGATCAGCTGCACTGCTGTCTCCGGGATGTTACACTGTGCCAGCGCGCGGTGCAGGCTTTTTCGATCGCGAGATTGGAGAAAATTGCATCGCTGCCGCCTTCAAAATTACGGCATTTCCGGCTTTAAAACACAGACCGAACGCATCTGCCGTCACGTTGGGACGGGATTCGTAGATGATTCCGATGACGCCGAGGGGAACACGGCGTTTGCTGATGACAAGACCGTTTGGACGGGTGAAGGTATCCAGAATCTCTCCGACCGGATCGGGAAGCGCAGCGACCTGGCGAAGCCCTTCTGCCATGTCAGAAATCCGTTTCTGCGTCAGAGAGAGCCGGTCAAGCAGCCCTTCCGGCATGCTGCGGCTGCGTCCGGCTTCCAGATCCTTTGCATTTTCTGCAAGAATGTCTGCTGCGTCCGCTTCCAGACATTCTGCCGCTGTAAACAGCGCCTTATTCTTGGTATCCGTATCAAGCCCGGCAAGGATGTAGCGGGCTGCTTTTGCCTGTTTTCCGATTTCTTTCAGATCAGCCATCTATAAGGTTCCCTCCTTTATCGTCGTTCTGTAACAATCAAATCCATGTTGATATCATGCGGTTTTTGCCCATTCAGTCTCTCGAACAGCTGGCAGGAAAAGCAAAGCCCGACAAGATAAGGTCTGTCGGCAGCAGGAATTTTACCAAGATAGCGGTCATAAAAGCCCTTTCCGTAGCCAATGCGTGCGCCGGATCGATCAAAGGCAAGTCCGGGAGCGGTCAAAAGCGTCGGAATCGAAGCATCCGGCAAAAGCGCTTTGTCTGTCCGGGCGGCTCCAAAATATGCTGGTAGCCGGGCGCAAGCTCTGCTCTGTCTGTAATTCGGAAAAACTCCATCTGATCGCCCAGAACCTTAGGGAAGAAAAACTTCCTTTCCTGCTGCCAGCGCAGCATCCATGAGAAGTCCGGTCGATACCTCTGATCCATAGGAGGCATACAAAAGTACCTGTTTTGCCTGCTTCCAGACAGCCGTTGCCATCAGATTTTCTGCGATTTCCCTGCTTTTTGAAACGGCTCTCTTCCGAAAGCTGTTCCCTATTCTGTTTTCCGAGTGCTCTGTTACTGCGCGTTTTTTGATCCATAGCGTTCGCCAAGGTTTTCGATCGAACCGTCCTCATCCTGGATGTTGATGTTATTTAACTGATTCCGCAGATTCTGGCGGACGTTGTCAATATATTCCTTCCGGAGCAACGCCTGTTCAGATTTTTCTGCTTCGGTCAGACCTTCCGATGATTTTGATTTTTTATAAAGCTCGTTGATCCGGGCAATTTTCTGTTCCAGTGTCATGTTTTCCTCTCATTTCTGCGCACGTCTTTTACGCATATCGAGTTTGTGTCAAGTGCGCGCAGACACAAAGCTCTGGCTTCTGTTTGCTCAGCCACGCTCACGGCAGCTGTGCAGGTTTTCTACGAAATCCGGCAGATCGAAGGCATCCTGCTTTTCTGCCAGAAACAGCGTTCCATAATTCTCCCCGTCGATGATCCGGTGGATAATCCGGACATCCTTGCTGTTCGCAATCACCATATCAGCTCCGCTTGCGGTAGCGATGGTGGCAGCAGTCAGCTTGGTTGACATGCCGCCGGTTCCAACGCCGCTGCCGGTGGTGGATTTGCCCATCCGCAGGAAAAGATTCGTCCAGATGCTCGACCGTTTCAATGAATTTTGCATCCGGATTTGCCCGCGGATCATCGGTATAAAGTCCGTCGATATCCGATAAAAGAATCAGCAGGTCTGCGCCGATCATCGAAGCGACAATGGCGGAAAGCGTGTCGTTATCGCCAATCTCGATTTCGTACGTTGCGACGGTATCGTTTTCATTGACGATGGGGATGACGCCCATCCGAAACAGCTCTTCAAAGGTGTTCTGCGCGTTGATGCGGTTGATATCGTTGGAAATTGTCTGACGCGTCATCAGAATCTGCGCGGTCACCTGATTATATTCCGCAAAAATTTTCTGATAGGTCATCATCAGGCGTGCCTGACCGACCGCCGCACATGCCTGCTTGACTGCGATCGGATGCTCCTGCAGCTGCTCCGGCGTCAGATGCACCGCCTTTTTGCCCTGGGCGATAGCGCCGGACGAAACGAGCACAACGTCCTTTCCCTGATTTTTCAGATTGCACAGCTCCCGCACCAGAACCTCCAGGCGGATATAATCCATATCGCCGGTTTCGGTATGCTGCAGGGAAGAGGAACCGATTTTGATGACAACTCTCTGTTTCTTTTTCAGCAGGTTTCGTCTGGTATCCATGTCTGTATCTCCTCCTTTTTGGTCATTTGCCGATTTCGGAAAATGGAGCGTAACAGGAAGCGATTGCTTCGGCAACCCGCACGCCGTCCATCGCCGCAGAAGTAATGCCGCCTGCATAGCCTGCACCCTCTCCGCAGGGATAGATCCCCCGGATATTTGCCTGCAGTGTGTCATCGCGGACAATCCGCACCGGTGAGGATGTCCGGCTTTCGATGCCGGAAACGACTGCATTTGCATCGTCAAAACCGGGAATCCTATGTCCGAACTGCTCCATTCCCTCAATAAACGCTTCCGACAGGCTGTCCGGCAGCACGCTTTTGACGTCTGCAAACGTCCACTGTCCCTTGATTGCAGGGACAAATTCCGTCGGGATATGTCCGGTCGTTGCGGTATCCGAAAAATCTCCGTAACGCTCTACCGGGATTTTCCCACATCCGGCAGAAAATGCCTTTTCTTCCAGCCTGCGCTGAAATCCGATTCCGGCGAGTGGTTCGTCCGAACCGTAATCTGCAGGCGTAACGGAAACAATGATTGCACTGTTTGCATTTGCACCGTTTCTGCCGCTGTAGCTCATGCCGTTTACCGCAATGCGTCCCGGCTCGCTGCTGGCGTTGACCACATAACCGCCAGGACACATGCAGAACGAATAAACGCCTCTGCCGCCGGAAGTCCTTGCCGTCACCTTATATGGAGCAGCGCCTAACGAATCCGGATGTAGTGTTCCATATTGGGACTGGTTGATCAGCTCCTGTGGGTGCTCTACGCGCAATCCAACTGCAAAGGCTTTGGCTTCCATATGAAGTCCGCTTTCATACAGTTTAAAAACGTATCCCGCGCGCTGTGTCCGATCGCAAGCACGGCGGTCTCGGTGTCGATCACAGAGCCATCCGAAAGGATAACGCCGGTCAGCGCTCCGTTTTCTGTACGGAAGGTTTCTACGCGGCTTTCAAAACGGACTTCTCCGTCGAGCTGTATGATTTTTTTCCGCATCTGTTTTACGACATTGGACAGAACATCTGTCCCGATATGCGGCTTTGCATCGTAGAGAATTTCCGGCTGCGCGCCGTTTTCTACAAAAATCGAAAGGACATGTCTGCCGCGTCCGTCTTTATCCTTGATCAGAGTGTTCAATTTGCCGTCTGAAAACGTGCCTGCGCCGCCCTCTCCAAACGAAACGTTGGATTCCGGGTTTAAGGGTCCGCCGTTCCAGAAGGCTTCGACATCTTTTTTGCGCGCTTCCACGTCCTTTCCTCGTTCCAGCAGAATCGGACGATAGCCGTTTTGTGCGAGCATGTAGCAGCAAAACAGACCTGCAGGACCGCTTCCGATAATCACGGGGCGTCTGCGCAGCGCCTTCGTCCCCGGCTTCGGAAATTGATACGGTCGCTCTGTCACGATGGAAACGTCCTTATTTTTGCTGCGGGACACACAGTTTTGCTCGGAAATGCCGTTTAATGTGATGTCCACGACGTAAATCAAGAAAATGTCCGGCTTTTTGCGGGCGTCGATCGACTGCCTGCGGATCTGCAGGCTGGCAATCTGTTCGGATTTTATATGTAACGCCTTTGCCGCCTTGTGGTACAGTTCCGTTTTGGAATGTCCGGCAGGGAGCTTCAGCTGGGAAATTCGAATCATAGGGTTCTCCATATTGATGAAAGTTGTATCTGGCTATTTGGTGACTGCGTTAGCCACGCCGCGTTTTTGCCAGCTCTACGGTAGTTTCATTCCTCGCGCGCAGCCGCCGTTCCCGCGATCTGTCCGCTCGTCCATGCCCACTGGAGGTTGTAACCGCCGCAGCGACCGTCCACATCGAGCAGCTCGCCGCACAGATACAGACCGGGAAAACGCTTTGCTTCCAGGTCGTCTGTTACCTCCTGCAAAGAGATTCCGCCGGTGCAGACCTGCGCGTTTTGCGCCGGATTTGTGCCAATTACGACAGTTTTTAAAGCGCGCATATTCTGCAGCATCGAAAATACCGCGTTTTTGTTGGCAGCTGTTACGATGTCCTGCGCTTTTAGGGGCTGCGTTCAATAAACAGCTGTGCAAGCTTCGACGGCAAAATGCCCTGTGCCAGAAACCTCACATGCTTGCCGCTGCACGCCTGATACTGTCTGCAGCAAAATTCGTTCCATTTGGAAAGCGGAACTGCCGGGAAGAAATCAATGCTGGCGCTGATCTTTTTGTTCGTTTGCAGCGCTTCCGACACGGCTGCGGAAAGCTGAAAGACCGGAATCCCGGAAATGCCGTAATCAGTCAGCTGCAGTTCCCCGGATTCACAAAGCTTTTTTCTGCCGGGAATCTCTACAGTAATTGCAGCCGGGCAGCGCACGCCTGCGATGGATTTGTAAAATTTTTCTTCACAGCGCAATGCAGTCAACGCCGGAAGGTAAGGATACTGTTTGAATGCAAACGCTGCAGTCAGGTTGCCTGTACCGAACGCTTCTTTGGGAGGTATTCCCGCCGCTGTCCCGCAGGATATAATCAGCCGGTCGAAATGATACTGTCCCTGATCGGTGAACACCTGCCAGCCGCTCTTTTGCATGCAGAGCTTCTGAATCCTACAGTCACAGACGATGCGAACTTTTTTTCGTTCCAGCTCTTCCCGGAAAAAATCAAGGACGGTAGATGCCTGTCCGCTATAGGGATACAAGTAGCCGTTTTTCTCCGTCAGATAAAGACCTCGTTCCTCAAAAAAGCGGATCGTATCGGATGTCTGGAAACGCGCAAAGAACTCCGGCAGCCGGTACGGGTCGTGGCTTCGGTAATCCCGCTTCGGAGAAAAATCAGTATTGCCGAGGTTGCACTTTCCGTTTCCGGTCGCCAGTATCTTGCGGCCAATCCGGTCACGACGTTCCAGTATGGTAATTTCCGTATCTTTTATTGAAGTATTCGCAGCTGCAATCGCCGCCATCATGCCGGCTGCGCCTCCGCCGATAATGCCGATCTGCCTCATAACCGATTTCAAATCCTCCCTACAGCCGTTTGGAAAACGGCAAAACTGTAATTATCATACTACGTCTCGGTTTGAGACACAAGGAATTTTTCCAGCTCTGCTTTGGAAACGCCGTGCCAGCCGTTCAAAATCTGCCGTCTGACCTCGCTTGGCAGGGTTCTTGCGTCAATCGCGGTCTGCAAATATAAAACCCGGCTGTCCTCTTCGTATACGATGACCCGATTCTCTTCAATCTGTAAAAAGAAGGTTTCTGCCTGCTGTAGTTTTCGGTATGTTTTGGAAACAACAATCTGCTGTGGGGAAAAAGAAACCAGCTCCATCCGGAGAAGCCCCTGCTGCAGCTCGGTAAGGGGCGGAGCGTCCTGATAGTGCCGGATTTCATCCTCCACCTCTTTTCTGCTGCACCCGATCAGCCGAAGTGGCAGGGATTTGATCTCTTCTGTCTGCCTTCGGGACACCTGATCGGTATTTTTTACCACAAGCTTCGTATCTGCGCGCAACCGATCCGGTACGCTGACCGCCTGGGTTGCAGACTGCATCTGAAAAAACGGGATTTCGTTCTGGCTGATAATCGTCTGCCTTCCGGGATAAAACCACTGCTCGATCTTATAATGTCCATAAAAGCCCACCGCAAAAAAGCAGACAGGAATAGAGAAAAAAGCTGATTCTTTTTAAACGGCGCATATTTTCACCTCTTAAAAAGTATCAGCTCTTTTCGGTTATTTTATGCAGTGCAGTGACCATCACAGCAGCCGCATCGTACTGGCAAGCTCGATCAGCACATCTCCCACTGCAAAGCAACGCAGTTCGCGTCTGGTCGCACCCTTTAAAACGACAGTCGACACAAAATAGACGAGCAGTCCGACAACCGCCGAAACGAGCATCCGAACCGGGCTAGCAGCATTTTTCAAAATCACCTGGCTGCACAGCAGGCAGACAAGCGCCATCAGAATGCCTGCCAAAAGAGGTGCCAAAAAAACACGGAGCCAGCTGACTGCTATTTTTAACTGCTGGCGCACCATGCCCAGCAGAATCAGACACAAAACAAATGCAGACAGTGCATCGGAATAAGCGCCCGCATACAGGTCGAGTTTCAGCGCGGAACTCATCACAGAAAAGCTGACCAGCCGAACCACGACGGAAACCAGCACCGCGATCCAGATGCTATAGTAAAGCTCTGCAGCAAACAAAACGCTGCCAAGCATAAAGGCGAGACCATAAAAGATCACCGTGATCGCCAGAACTTTTAAAATGCTGTCCAGACCATTTAACTCTCCTTTGGAAAACAGCATATGCAGCATCGGCTGTGCCGTCGTTAAAAATAAAACGGCGCAGGGAATCGTATAGAGAGCAGTGCAGCGAAAGGCGACCATGCACTTTTCGCGGCTTTTGCGCAGGCTGCGGCGTTTTAAGACGAGCTGGAACTGCGGCAGCATGGAAACCGCCAGGGCAAATGCGCCGAGCAGCGCAAGCGTCATCAAAAGACGATATTTTCCAAGATACGCACCCCACGTTGAAACAGAGCCGTTCTTTAAATAGATACCGGACTGCCCGATCCGCCCGATACCGGCAAGCACCGCCGGAACACAGATCACAAGCCCATTCCGGAGCAAGGCAAAGGTGATGCTGCGATCTGCTGCAGGATTTGTGCTGCTTCCGTATTCTGCCTGGTGCAGCTCATGGGGAAGCCTTTATCCAGGAGATCCCGCAGCCTGCCGTACACAAAAGACTGACGCATAAAACGGAAAACGCTGCGCCGAACGCACCATATGCCGCCTGATAGGACGTATTTTGCAAAAGTGCGCCGACCTTCTGACCGTATGCGTCGAGCGGCGCTGCAATCAGGGGCGCTGCGAAAAATAAAAGTACTCCGAATGCGAGTATCCATCTGCCCGCTGTTTCCCGCCTGCCAAAGGCATCCAGAATGCCGAGCAGCATCCAGAACAGCGTCAGGATAACGAGCGCACATAATAACGCCAAAAACGCCATTTTTGCAAAGGGCAGCGCATAAAATGAGCCGAACAGCACATCTTTTAAGGCAGCGCCCAAAAGTGCCAGAACGACGGATACAAAAAATGCCGTCAAAAGAGCCTGTCCCGCAATTTTTTGCGCCTGTGATTCCGTAGCGTTCGATTCTTGTACGGATCAGGTTGGAAACCGCCCGGTTCATTCCGATTCCGAACAGGGAAAACAGGACAAAACAGCCCTCCAGGGCGCCAAAAAAGTCTGCGCACCCTTCATCCCCCAGCGCGTTGACCAGCCGAATGGGTGCAAAAAGGCAAAGCAGGAATGCAAGAAGCTTGACTATTCCGGTCAATTGCCTTGGTAGAACACCTGTGCGATCGATTTTCTTATGTTTTCTTTGTGCCGCCATAGAAACCTAACCCTCATTCATCCAGGCAATCCCGGGTCAGCCCGAGCGCGCTTAATATCGTTTCCTGCTTCTGCTCCATCACAGCCGCTTCCTCCGGTGTTTCGTGATCGTAACCGCACAAATGCAGCATGCTGTGCGCAACGAGGAATGCAAACTCCCGTTTTCGGGAATGTCCGTAGCTTTCCGCCTGGGAACAGATCCGATCCACTGACAGGATGATGTCACCCAGAATCAGTTCCCCGCTGTCCGGCTGGAAATAATCCGAACAGTTTTCTTCGACAATGGAAAAATCCGCTTCGGTTTCAAACGGAATGTTCGGAAAGCTCAAAACGTCCGTCTCCCGGTCGATATTGCGGTATTCTTTATTATACAAGCGGATGCCCTCGTTATCCGTAATCAGTACGTTAATCTCGGTTTCATAGGGACAGCCCTCTGCATCCAGAACCGCTTCCGCTACGCGGCTGCATAATTCCTTCGTGTCAAAGGGAAAAGTAAAATCCGTTTCGTTTTCGACATAGATGGTCATGAGCGTCTCTCCTTTTCATTTCTGCGCAGAGGAGCTTCCGTCCTGCGTTTTGTCTTTCCAGTCGTCTTGCCGGCAGCAGCGGACGTCAGACGTCTTTCCTTGCTCTCGCGGTAAGCCTGCTTCGCCTCATAGGTTTCATAAGCCTTGACAATCTTCTGAACCAGCGGATGTCGGACGACATCGCGGCTTGTCAGGTTGCAGAAGCCGATATCGTCCAGACCGGACAACACCTTCACAGCAACGTCCAGACCGGACTGTGTTCCCGGAGCAAGGTCTTTCTGCGAAGCGTCGCCGGTGATGACAACCTTGGAACCGAAGCCGATCCTGGTCAGGAACATCTTCATCTGGGCAGGCGTCGTATTTTGCGCTTCGTCGAGGATGATATAAGCGTTGTCGAGGGTACGTCCTCTCATGTAGGCGAGCGGCGCAACCTCAATGAGCCCTTTTTCCATATTGCGTTGGAAGCTTTCCGCGCCCATGATCTGATAGAGTGCATCGTAGAGCGGACGCAGGTACGGGTCGACCTTGCTCTGCAGATCGCCGGGCAAAAGCCGAGCTTCTCGCCTGCTTCGATCGCAGGTCTGGTCAGAATAATGCGCTCCACCTCGTTATTTTTAAAAGCGGTAATCGCCATTGCCATCGCCAGGTAGGTTTTGCCTGTTCCGGCAGGCCCCAGACCGAATACGATCATCTTTTCCCGGATCGCATCCACATACTGCTTCTGTCCGAGCGTTTTGGGCTTTACCGGTTTTCCGCTCACGGTGTGGCAGATGAGATCGCCGTCTATTTCAAGTAAGGTATTTTCCTGATTTTCCATATGCATTGCAATTGCGTAATCCACGTTCTGCTCCTGTATCTGATTTCCGCGTCTGGCAAGCTCCTGCAGTTCGGTAAAAACTGCCGCCGTATGGGCAACTGCCGACTGTTCGCCGCGGATATGGACGGTACCGTCCCGGTCAATAATCTGCGTGCCGAATGAACGCTCCAGCTTCTTTAAATAACAGTCAAACTGTCCGAAAAGGTTGCTGATATGCGCGTTGTCCAGCTCCAGTGTTTGTTCTGTAAATGCCATGTTAATTCTGTGCAGTCTCCTGTTCTTTTGCCGTGTCCGAAATCGAAAGCGCCTGCCAGACGCCGCCCTGCAGCTGTATCTTCAGGCTTCCCTCCAAGGTGAGGATATCGGCTTTTTCTACTATTCTAACATCTTTTTGTATAATTTGAACCCCTTTTTCCTCCAAAGCGGCAATTATTTTTTTGAAATTTATCCAAAAGAATCTTTTTTTGCGCTGTCCGTGTCGTAGCGCGCATCGACCGGAAGATACTCGCGCAGCGTCTGACTGCCCGCAAAAATAGGGAGATCGAGCTGTCCGAACAGGCATAGACGATTTTGCTGCGTTACAATATCCTGACGCGCAAAGTTCTTCCGGATAGGAGGAAAAAGAACCCGCAGGCTGCCGATTGCGAGGAATTTCCGGCTCTTTTCCCCTTCCGGTATAATTTTTATACTGGTAAGCATAAGGACAGGATAAATGCACCCGATAGTCGGTTTCTAAAATCACGTCCCCGTCCGCGACGACTGACAGGTATTCCCGAACAGTTTCGTCATCGTTTTTAACCGGAATTCGTCCGCTGATCAGCAGATCGCCGCGGGAAACGCTGTCTCCCGGCCGCACCGTCGGGATGCCGCTTCTGGTCAGGATTGAAACGACTGTGCCGGAGCAGGACGCAACAAGATCCGCTCCATTTTCAAATTTGGACAGCTCCTGCTTCTGAGCAGTGTCCGGCAGAATGTCTTCCTGAATTTTTACAACAAGCTTCGTCCCCTGGAGGCTGACAGACACCCAGGTGATTTCTTCAAAGGCTTCCCGAAGTCCTTTTTCGAGAGTTTCCGCAGAAAAAAAGTGCCGCGGCGTGCCGTAACGGATTCCCTCATCCTCGAGATACCGCTTCAGCTCCTCCTCCGTGATCATTCGGTTGCCGTCAAATTCCATCGCCCAGATGAACTGTGACATCAGAATTAAAAATGCACTGCATAAAAAAACCCCGAGCAAGAACATTTTTCTGTGCCGGACATCCTGTAGAAAAAAGGGCAGCCCTCTTTTTTCCAGAACGGCTACCCTTGTTTTGGTTTTGTGGACAATATCCCGAATTTTGAAGAAATCGGAAAGGCTGATGCACATCGTATAAAAACCGTCGTGCCCGTTAAGCTCCCAGAGCACGATAGCTCGGTTTGCGCACAGATTCATGAAGCGTTCCGGCGCATAACCCCGGACGCTGATCCTGACATATCCCCTGCAATACCGGATTAAGGCAATCATCGGCATTCCCTCCGCTACAGATACCGCACGCCGGAAATTTTTCCGGCAATTTTCATGTCTTCATTGGTATAGTAGACGATTTTTAAACAACACCCTTCAATCCGGATTCTGGTATGCTTTCCCTGCAGAAGAATACACTCCTGCGTATATTCCAGGATTCCCCGGTAATTTTCCACCAAAAGCTCGGTATCTCCGATCAGCGTCAGGATACTCGCGCCCAGCATGACGTCCCGGGGCAGACGCAGGGCACTCTGTTAAAAGCCTCCTTAGCCCGTATGGCTGTCAGTTTTTTGCGGTGATTTTCTGATTTTGCTCATGCCCTATTGTATGAGACGCGGTAGAGAAAAATGACAGTGTGGAAACATATTTGACGGCAGATTTCTTATTTATGATACGGCTCTTTATTTGAAATCCGGAACGCGCGGTAGACCTGTTCCAGCAAAATGACGCGCATGAGCTGATGCGGGAAGGTCATATCGGAAAAGCTCAGGAGAAAATCCGCGCGGGAAAGGACGTCTTTGTACAGTCCGAGGGACCCGCCGATGACGAAATCGATGGTGCTTGTGCCGGACACCATCAGGCGGTCTATCTGCTGGGAAAACGCCACGCTATCCAGCTTTTGCCTTCAATAGCGAGCACAATGCAGTATTCTCCGTCCCGAATATGGGAAAGAAGCCGCTGTCCCTCTTTTTCCTTTACCTGCTCCATCTGGGAAGGGCTGGCATTTTCGTCCGTCTTTTTCATCCGCCACTTCCACGATTTCAAGCTTGCAGTAACGACCAAGACGCTTCTGGTATTCGGCAATCGCGTCCCGGTAAAATTTTTCCTTGATTTTGCCGACGGTCAGAATCCTTATTTTCATTCGTTCGGATAGATCTGGCCATACATTTCATCGATGAAATGATCCAGATATTCCTCGTCCAGATTCAGGAAATTTTCGGAAATCAGCTGTTTCATAGCGGCTGACCGTTTAAAATATGCCGTTTCGTCGCTCTCTGTTTCAAAAACGGAAGCAGTCTGGTCAATCAGCTCACGATTCAGGCGTTCCTGACAGTATTTAACCAGCTCTTCCTTTAACTGGCTCTCTGCTACCGCCTGCGTCGCATGTTTTTGTAGGATTTGTAGGAACTTGCTCCCATCACGATAAATGCGATGAACATCGTTCCCATCACCAGACAGGTCGCCACTTTGGAAAACAGCGTCAGGTGGACCGGAAGCAGATCGCATGCGAGCAAACCTACGGCAACGAGGCCGATAACACCTGCGGTCAGCAGCGTATAAGCGCCGGATTTAAAATTTTCCGCCTTATCGGATGCACCCTCATAGACGCCGTGGTGGGTTTTATCGTGCAGCAGCTCCTTTCCCTCCGGCAGCGTCTCCTCCTGGGCTTCCTGTATTTCCTCTGTCTCAAATCCCGTATCATCCGGGAACGAAGCGGCAGCATCCCGGCTGTATTCTGCCGCTTCCTCCGCTGCTGCCTGTTCCAGCGACTCTACAAGCGTAGAGCCGCAGTCGGAGCAGACGGTGTAGCCGTCCTGATATTCTGTTTTACAGTTTGGACACCAAGGCATAGGACACGCCCTCCTTATTTGCCGGACAGATATTCGTCAATTCCTTTTGCACCCGCTTTTCCGGCACCCATCGCCAGAATAACGGTCGCTGCGCCGGTAACGGCATCTCCGCCTGCAAAAACAGCAGCCTTGCTGGTCTGACCATTTTCTTCGGAAGCGACGATACATTTGCGTTTGTTGGTTTCAAGACCTTCTGTTGTAGAAGAAATCAGCGGGTTCGGAGAGGTACCCAGAGCCATGATGACCGTATCCAATTCCAGGGTAAACTCAGAGCCGGGGATTTCTACCGGACGGCGTCTGCCGGAAGCATCGGGCTCGCCCAACTCCATGCGCACGCACTTCATGCCCTTTACCCAACCTTTTTCATCTTCCAGAATTTCGACCGGATTCGTCAGCAGATCAAAGATAATGCCTTCCTGTTTTGCATGATGTACTTCTTCCACGCGGGCGGGAAGCTCCTCTTCACTTATGCGGTATACGATATGCACTTCCGCGCCGAGACGCAGCGCGGTTCTCGCAGCATCCATTGCAACGTTGCCGCCGCCGACAACTGCCACCTTTTGCTCTCCATGATCGGAGTAGCAGAATCTGCCTGAAACGCTTTCATCAGGTTGCTTCTGGTCAGATATTCGTTTGCAGAAAATACACCGTTGGCATTCTCACCGGGGATGCCCATAAATTTAGGAAGACCTGCACCGGAGCCGATAAAGACTGCAGAATACCCCTCTTCATTGAGCAGCTCGTCAATCGTAACAGATTTGCCGACGATGACGTTTGTCTCGATCTTTACGCCGAGGGACAGTACGTTTTCGATTTCTTTCTTTACAACATTCTCTTTGGGAAGACGGAATTCCGGAATACCGTATACCAGTACACCGCCTGCCTCATGCAGCGCCTCGAAAATGGTCACATCATAGCCCATCTTCGCCAGATCGCCTGCGCAGGTCAGACCTGCAGGGCCGGAACCGATGACGGCTACCTTTTTTCCCTTCTTTTCAGCAGCGCCGACAGGACGGATGTTGTTTTCTCTTGCCCAGTCCGCTACGAAACGCTCCAGTTTGCCGATAGACACTGCTTCGCCCTTAATACCACGGATACATTTTCCTTCACACTGGCTTTCCTGCGGGCAGACACGACCGCAGACAGCGGGAAGTGCGCTGGATTCGCTGATAACCTGATAAGCAGCTGCAAAATCGCCCTCTTTTACCTTTTCCACGAAGCCGGGGATATTGATCGAAACCGGACATCCCTGTACGCAGTGTGCATTTTACAGTTTAAGCAGCGCTGTGTGCTTCTGCTACTGCTTCATCGGCATTATAGCCAAGACATACTTCTTCGAAATTACATGCGCGTTCTTTTGCATCCTGCTCTCTGACCGGGACTTTTTTCATCATATCAGCCATTACTCTTCACCTCCGCACTGACCGCATCCGCCGTGATGCGTGTCTTTTTCCTTTGCAGCAAGATAGGCTCTGCCTTCCTGGGTCTTGTAGATCTGCTGACGCTGCATCGCTTCGTCAAAGTTTACCAGATGTCCGTCAAATTCCGGACCGTCTACGCAGGCAAATTTCACTTCGCCGCCTACAGTAACACGGCAGGCGCCGCACATGCCGGTTCCGTCTACCATGATAGGGTTTAAGGAAACGATCGTCGGGATATTCAGCGCTTCTGTTGTCTTGCAGACAAATTTCATCATGATCATCGGACCGATTGCAACGCAGAGGTCATAGTGCTTACCTTCCTGCTCTACCAGATCCTGAATGGTCTTTGTTACCATGCCGCTTCTTCCATAAGAGCCGTCATCGGTGGTCACATATAAATTTCCTGCAACCGCTTTCATCTCTTTTTCAAGGATCAGCAGCTCTTTCGTCTTTGCGCCTACGATAACGTCTGCTGCAACACCCTGCTCATGCAGCCATTTTACCTGCGGATAAACGGGTGCTGTGCCGACGCCGCCGGCAACGAACAGAATTTTCTTTGCAGCCAGGGCTTCCTTTGTTTCTTTTGTCAGCTCGGACGGACATCCCAGAGGGCCTGCCACATCGTGGAAGGCATCCCCGGCCTTTAAGGAGGTCATCAGATGGGTGCTGGCTCCCACCGGCTGGAATACAATCGTAATCGTTCCTTTTTCTCTGTTATAGTCGCAAATGGTCAGTGGAATTCTTTCACTGTCGGCATCTGTCCGCACAATCACAAACTGGCCGGGCATACAGGATTTTGCGATCCGTTCTGCTTTAACTTCCATCCAGTAAATGTTGGCAGTGAGTTTTTTCGTTTCTAAAATAGGATACATAAATCTCACCTTTCTGTCCGATCGGACAATATATTTTAAGAGTCTGCAGACAGTATCCTTATTCCTGTCCGTTTTCCGGCTGCTCTATTGCGTACAGCTTGAAACTCTTATCCTCCTGTTTCTCTGCCCGGTAGCATTCCCCGGACATATAGTTTACCACATAATCGTTTCCGGTCGCGTTGCTTTCTCCATCTAACTCGTGATATTCCCGATAAAGATAATAATGATGATTGTTGATCGTGAGGGCATACTTAAAAGTATAGAGGTTACGGCCATCTCCATCCGGGACATCTCCCTGCAGGGAATTCACTACTCCGGCATTTTTTAACGTCAAAAGCAGCTGGTTGGATGCCGCCTCCATGCTCAGGAGCGGATGCAGGTCCAACGTATAATTACATTCCGTTACGCTGCCTGTCACACCGTCCGGAGCAATTATGACAAATTTAAAGGTGGAATATCCAACCGGGAGCCAAAATGGCTCTTCGTAGCGGGTTGATGATGCGGTCGGTTCTGTTTTATCCATTGTATAGTAAACGCTGCAGCCATCCGGTACATCCACCTCAATCCGTACGGGTTTATCGTAGTTTCCGGGAAGCGGCGTCACATAGGGTGCATCCGGCCTGCTGATATCTATGTAATAGTTTGCAGAAGAGATATCGCTGGCAATTCCGTAATGATTTACAAACAAAGCCTTTATCTCATAGCCTCCGTCCTTCAATGGAATTGGTGAAGTATAGACCTGACTGTTTTCATCCGGCACCGAGCCGTCTGTTGTAAAATAAATAGTTCCTGCCGCATTGCCAATCAGCTTTAAATTCTGCGCTTCCCGGTAAGTCCCGCTTTGAAGGTCGAATTCCGGCGGATTTGCCATATAATCTAAATACCGGCTCTGGATCTGGACATCCGGGCAGCTCTGCATCAGCGCATTGATCGCTGCATAGTCGTTTTGTTTTTCATAAATAGCGACACAACGGCGATAAGCGTCTTCGCAGGAAGCATCCATATTGAGGATCGTCAGGCAAAGCTCCTTTGCCTCTTCCAGTTTTCCTTCAAAATAGTAGCAGGAAGACAGCGCATTTAAGTATTCCACATTTCTGGGATCCTGTTCGATCAACAGCTCCAGAAGCTCTGCTGCAGAATCGTACGATTTCTCCTTCATCTGCGCAGCAGCCTTTTCATACCGATATTCCGGGGTATGATGCCAAAAATCAGGCTCATGCCCGCGCAGAGAGCTGCTGCGGCAAAAAGACCTGCAAACACCTTCCAGCGTTTTTTTTTCTGCAGTTTTTCATCGAAGGCTGCTTTTCCGGCACAGTGCTTTGCCCTGCATCTGTCTCCGGTTTGCTATCCTCCGAAGCTTTCTCCGCGATCTGGGTTCCAACATCGGAAAGCGCTTTATGGAGGCTCGTTTCCAGCGCAGGATCAAACTCCGGGACGATCTGGATTTCCCTGCCGCAATGCTCACAGTACATCTGTCCTTCTTTCATGTCTGCGCCGCATCTGGGGCATTTCATAGGCGTCTTCTCCTGCTTTCAATACAATTTTTTTCATCAGCATGGCGATCGTCATAGGGCCGACGCCGCCAGGAACCGGCGTGATCGCAGAAGCGACCGGGAATACGCTTTCATAGTCTACGTCGCCGCAGAGATGGTTTGCTTCGTCTCTGTGAATGCCGACATCGATCACGGCTGCGCCGGGCTTGACATATTCCGCATCAATCATCTGCCGTTTGCCGATCGCAACGACAAGGATATCCGCACGCTTTGTCACCTCTTTCAAATTTACCGTATGGGAATGTGCGATTGTAACGGTTCCGTTTTCTGCAAGCAACAGCTGTGCGATCGGTTTACCGACGATATTGCTTCTGCCGATCACAACGCACTCTTTCCCGTCGATCCGGATATCAGAGCGCTTTAACAGTTCAATGATGCCCGCTGGAGTGCCGGGGACAAAGCCCTCTTCCCCGCAGCTCAATGCGCCGACATTGTAAGGATGGAAGCCGTCGACGTCCTTTGCAGGGTCGATGGCATTTACAACATCTTTTTCATTGATATGTCCGGGCAGGGGAAGCTGCACCAAAATACCGTCCACGTCCTCCCGGGCGTTCAATTCCTGAATCAGGGAAAGCAGTTTCTCCTCCGACGTCGTTTCTTCCAGTTCATAGGAAAGGCTGTGGATTCCAAGCTCCTCACAGGTTCGCTGTTTGTTTCTGACATAGACACACGATGCGGGGTCCTGACCGACCTGAATAACCGCCAGCGTTACGGTAATGTTGTCTTTTGCAAGCTGCTGTACCTGTTCCTTTAATTCCTGCTTGATCTGTGCGGCAATCGCTTTTCCGTCAATTCTTTTTTGCCATGTTGTAGGGTCCTCTCTCGGTTATTTTTCAGGCAGCGGATCAGAACAGTCCTGTGATCTTTCCGTTCTCGTCCACATCGATATTGACGGCAGCCGGAACCTTCGGCAGTCCGGGCATCGTCATCACCGCGCCGGTCAACGCAACCACAAAGCCGGCACCTGCGGATACATACACGTCGCGAACCGTAATCGTAAAGCCTTCCGGGCGTCCTAACAGCTTTGCGTTATCCGACAGGGAATACTGGGTCTTGGCCATGCAGACCGGAAGATTTCCAAAGCCCATCTCTTCGAGCTTCCTGATCTGTCTGGATGCCTCTGCGGTATAGGAAACAGAAGCCGCACCGTAAATCTTTGTCGCAATACAGCCGATCTTTTCTTTGATCGGAAGATTTTCGTCGTACAGCGGAGCAAAATGACTTTCTTTTTCTTCCAGAGTCTTTAATACTTTCTCCGCAAGCGCAATGCCGCCCTCGCCGCCCTGTGCCCAGACGTTGGACAGAGCGAACTCACATCCCCTTTCTTCGCAGAACTGTTGTACAAAATTCGTCTCTGCCTCGGTGTCGGTCAGGAAGGAGTTTAAGGTAACAACCACCGGAACGCCAAACTGTTGCAGGTTTTCGATGTGCTTCTCCAGGTTGACAATGCCCTTTTTGAGCGCGTCCAGATTTTCTGCAGACAGGTCTTCCTTTGCAATGCCGCCGTTATACTTGAGTGCACGGATCGTTGCAACCAAAACGACTGCATCCGGCTTTAAGCCAGACATCCGGCATTTGATATCGAAAAACTTCTCTGCGCCGAGGTCTGCACCAAAGCCGGCCTCTGTGATCGTATAATCCGCCATTTTCAGGGCTGCCTTTGTTGCACGGACAGAGTTACAGCCGTGTGCGATATTGGCAAAGGGTCCGCCGTGGACGATCGCCGGGGTATGCTCGAGCGTCTGGATCAGATTGGGCTTTAACGCGTCCTTCAGCAGGGCTGCCATTGCGCCAACCGCCTTTAAATCAGCTGCGGTCACCGGCTCTCCCTGATAGTTATAGGCAACGACGATTTTTGCCAGACGCGCCTTTAAATCATCCATGTCATCTGCCAGGCAGAGGATCGCCATAATCTCAGAAGCGACGGTGATCACGAAATGGTCTTCCCGGACAACGCCATCTGCTTTTGCACCGAGACCGACAACGATATTTCTCAGCACGCGGTCGTTCATATCCTCGCAGCGTTTCCATAAGATCTGTCTGGGGTCGATCCCAAGCGCATTGCCCTGCTGGATATGGTTGTCTAAAAGCGCCGCCAGAAGGTTATTTGCAGAAGTAATCGCATGAAAATCCCCGGTAAAATGCAGGTTTAAGTCTTCCATCGGAACGACCTGCGCATAACCGCCGCCGGCTGCCCCGCCCTTAATGCCAAAACAAGGGCCAAGAGAAGGCTCACGCAGCGCAATCACCGCTTTTTTGCCCATTTTTGCAAATGCCTCGCCCAGTCCGACGCTGGTCGTTGTCTTGCCCTCCCCGGCAGGGGTCGGATTGATTGCTGTCACTAAAATCAGTTTTCCGTCTTTGCGGTCTTCGATGGATTTTAAATATTCATCGGAAAGCTTTGCTTTATATTTGCCATAAAGCTCCAGATCGTCTTCCGGAATATCCAGATGCTCGGCCACTTTCTGAATCGGCCATAAAACAGCTTCCTGTGCGATTTCGATATCTGATTTCATCTATTCATTCTCCTTTGCCTGTGTTTGACATGTTCTATGCTTTTGTATGCTGATATCAGAGGATTTCCTCTACCAGCTGTTCAAACTCTGTTTCGGTCATCAGTACCTTACGGGGCTTGGTACCCTCTTCTTCCCCGACGACACCGACCTCCGCCAGCTGATCCATAAGCCGGGCGGCGCGGTTAAAGCCGATCTTAAAGACTCTCTGCAGCATACCGATCGATGCTTTGTCCTTTTCGATAATAAAGCGTCCCGCATCTGCAAAGTAGGCATCATATTCCGGTCCGCATGAGCCGGATGTAGCACTGCCCGAAGAGGTTCCGATGGATTTCATCTTTTCCTCGATTTCATTGCTGGCATCGTAAACATTGCCGATGTTCTGATTTTTTAAGAAATCCACGACATCAGACACTTCATTATCCGAAACGAATGCACCCTGCACCCGGACAGGCTTGAATAGCCCTGTGGGTAAAAGAGCATATCGCCCTTTCCGAGCAGCTTCTCTGCTCCGTTCATATCCAGAATGGTACGGGAATCGACGCCACTGGAGACCGCGAATGCGACACGGCTCGGCATGTTCGCCTTAATCAGTCCCGTGATGACATCGACGGAGGGGCGCTGAGTCGCAATGATCAGATGGATGCCTGCCGCTCTTGCAAGCTGTGCCAGCCGGCAGATCGCTTCTTCCACCTCTCCCGGCGCGACCATCATCAGGTCGGCAAGCTCATCCACGATAATGACGATCTGCGGAAGGTCGTTGGGTATGCCCTCTTCTCCCTTTTGTCTTCGTTCTTCGAGCTTCTTATTATATCCTTTTAAGTCGCGGACATTGCTGTCTGCAAATTTCTGATACCGGTCGGTCATTTCCGCAACGCCCCACTGCAGCGCAGCCGACGCTTTTTTCGGATCGGTTACGACAGGAATTAACAGGTGCGGAATGCCATTGTACACACTCAGCTCTACGACCTTGGGGTCGACGAGGATCAGTTTGACTTCCGAAGGCTTCGCCTTATATAAAATGCTCATAATCAGCGTATTGATGCAGACGGATTTCCCGGAACCGGTGGATCCTGCAATCAGCATATGCGGCATCTTGGCAATGTCGGATACGACCACCTTGCCGGCGATATCCTTTGCCGACTGCAAAAGCAATTTTGGACGGGAAGTTCGAAAACGCATCCGTTTCCAGAAGCTCCCGCAGTCCGACTGCCATCGTCTCTTTGTTCGGAACCTCGATACCGATTGCAGCCTTGCCGGGAATCGGTGCTTCAATTCGGATATCTGTCGCAGCGAGGTTTAGCTTGATATCATCCGCCAGACTTAGAATCTTGCTGACTTTTACGCCATGATCGGGCTGCAGCTCATACCGGGTTACGGTAGGTCCCTGGCTGATATCTGTAACAGTAACCTTTACGCCGAAGGTCTGCAGCGTATCCTCGAGGTGCTTCGCCGTTTCTCTCAGCTCGCACTCACTGTCCATATTATTGGCGTTGTTGCTTTTATGTAGCAGCGACAGCGGCGGATAATGGTATACGACAGGCTTTGGTGGCTGTTGTGCCGCCTGCTTTTCCTGTTCTTTCTGTTTCTTAGCAAGCTCCTGACCAACGACAGTGGCTTCTGCGGCGGTCTGCGGTGCTTTGGGGGGCACAGCTTTAGGGCGCTGCACTCCGGTACTTTGCAGGTTTTGTACCGGAAGCACAGTCGGCTCCCCGACAGTGTCCTTGTTGTCATCCCCTGGAAGCTCAGACGGCACAGCATCGTATATGTCCGAATCCGACTGCTCCAATTCCTGTACAGGAGCAAGCTTCTGTGATGCACAGGCAGGCTGTGTATCCATATGCAAGGTAACCTCCGGTGCAGAAGTTTCCACCACAGAAGTTTCCACCCTGGATTCCAGTGGTACAAATGCTTCTGTCTGCTGCGGCTGTTTCGGGTCCAGGTAGTGAACCTCTTTCATATCCTGATAAACATCCGCCTGCGGCTGGCTGGTCACAGGGTCCTGCATTCCCGATAAAAATGCATCCGCCGGTTCTGCGGTGTTATCCTGGGGGACAGGGGTTGTGTCACTGTCATTGTTCAAATATGCGGAGTGAATCCGCACATGGCTCATGAAAGCTGAGCCGGACGCATCCGCTGCAGCCGCAGGAATACTCTCTTCTGCTGTGATGATCGGTGATGTCGCTAAAACAGCTGCCCCACTCGCAACCGCTGCATCGGGAAACGTTTCATTCCTGCGGTCTGCATCGAGGTTGACACTTACCGGTCTGACGGTATACTGCTCCGTCACCTGACCGGGATTTTCTGTTATGGTGATTTCGTGCATGTCCTCGCGACGGCCGGCAGATGCCTTGCGCAGCGTCGTGTCCGCCATAATGCCCGTGCTTTTTTTCTCCATCCGGAAGATCTGATCTGCATCCTGACGTGCCTGAGCCTCTTCCTTGCGGCGTTGTTTGGCTTCGCGCTGCTGCTCTGCGTTAAGCTGCTTCTGGCGGGCGAGCTGTTTTCTTTCTTTTTCGCGGGCGAGTTCTTCTTCTCTGCGTTTTTCGGAACGTTCTTCGTTTTCCTGGCGGAGACGTTTGCTGCGCTCTTCGTTTGCCTGTCGGCGCTGTTCATAGCGCTCTTCGCTCTCTTTCCGGCGTCTTTCGCTGCGCTCGCGGTACCTCTGCGCATCGGAACGTGCCGTCTCATAGACATATCTGCCAGAAGTTTTTACACCGTTCACAAACGAACGCTCTGTGATAATAACTGTGCAGATAATCACCAACACCAACAAAAGCAGTACTGTGCCGACCATGCCAAGAAGCCGGTGCAGCCCCCCAGGCAAGGGAGCCGGATATGACACCGCCGCCCAGCCGCTTTTCAGCGCTTTCCAGATACAGCTCCCGGATCGAATAATCCATCGACAGCGTCCCCCCTGAAACAGGAGCGAGCAGACTACACCAAGCAGTAAAACAGAATGATTCCCGCCGTCAGCTTCATGGACGCGATCCGGTTTCCCTGATTGGAAATGCCAAACGCGATTGCAATAAAGGCAAGTACCGGCAGTGCATATGCCATCGTGCCGAAAATACCGAACATTACGCGGCTGATCTGATTGCCGATGACACCGATCACGCCGAAATTGCATAAAAATAGCAATATTGTGAGTGCTAATACGCCGATCAGGATAATTTCGCTTGTAATCGCGCTTTGTGCCTGAAGTTCAGCTGCACTCGGTTTTCTGGTTGTTTTTTTTTTCCACCCTTTGCGCCGCCTCTGCCTGTTTTCGCAGGGGTCTTTTTCCTTCCTTTCGACGCAGTTGATGCCATAATCATCCCTCCAACTGACCTGCCTTTTTTCTACATCTGCAAAATGGATTTTTAAATTAGCATAGGCAGAAAAAGACTAGATCAATTTAGTATATCACTTAATTTTCTTCTTGTCACTATTGCTGTTTTTCTTTTTTTTCATCCGACCTGCCCGATAGCCGTCTGCCAGCTCATGAAGCTTCTGCACTGCCTCGCGAATACCGCCGACGGAAGAAATGATCCCTTCATACACCGCCTGCTCTCCGACAAGAATCGTCCCGAGGTCACGGCTCAACATCCCCTGTTTGATCATCATCTCTTCCATCCGCTGCTTGGAAACACTGCAATGGCTGCAGACAAAACCGGTGATCCGATCCTGAATCTGCCGGAAATAATCATAGGTCTGCTGTGCGCCGATCACCGTCCCGTTCATGCGAACCGGATGGATTACCATTGTTCCGGACGGCACAATGTAGGAATAATCCGTGCTCACCGCGATCGGGACGCCAATGGAATGACTGCCGCCCAGTACAAAGGGAAACGGTCGGCTTGCTCAAAGAAGCGATCATCTCTGCAATCGCAAGCCCCGCTTCGACATCGCCGCCCATCGTATTTAGCAAAACAAGCAGACCGCTAATATTCTTACTGTCCTCTATCGCCGCCAGCTGCGGTAGAATATGTTCATATTTTGTCGTTTTGGAGCTGCTTCCGAGGTTGTCATGCCCCTCAATTTCCCCGATAATCGTCAGCAGATGGATCGAGGTTTCTTCCTTATTATCTGTAAGCGTTAACTGACCGGTCTGCTCGATTCGCTCGTCCCGGTGCATTTCCTGTTCTTCTTTTTTTCCCATAAAAAATCACTCCCGCATTTCTTTTTCAGAAAGGATGTGCAGGAGTGATTTATTTTATACATCAAAATCATCGTTATCCGCAACCGGAATTTCATAAAACATAAGATCCGGCGACGGTTCAAAAGCGTAATTCATTTCTTTGCGGACATGTCGTTTGGGAACGGGAAGCGGGTTATCCAGATATTCTCCCGGCGCAGGCTTTGGTGGTTCCTTTGGCGCTTTCTCAAAAAGCGCAGACTCCCCCTCCTGCCTGAACTCAGCTGCCGGTATGGTATTCTGTGAAGCGTGTTTCTTCTTTTTCCCCCAACTCATGCTTCGCCCTCACTGTGCAAAAAAAACTCTTTCCCATAGGATCAAAACGCAATACGAGGATTTTAGAGTGCCTGTTCCAGATCCGCGATGATATCGTTTACATTTTCAATACCGACGGAAAGACGGATCAGATCGGGCGCTACGCCGGCCTCTTTTAACTGCTCGTCGTTCATCTGACGGTGCGTATGGCTGGCAGGATGCAGAATGCTGGTGCGGGGAATCCGCCACATGGGTAACAATAGCTGCAAGCTTTAACTTATCCATCATTTCTTCCGCCGCCTTGCGTCCGCCTTTAATCCAAAGGAAATGACGCCGCAGGTGCCGTTCGGCATGTATTTCTGTGCCAGCTCATAATATTTGCTGCTCTTTAAGCCGGGGGTAGTTGACCCATGCAACCTTCTCGTTCGCTTCCAGAAATTCCGCAACCTTCTGCGCATTGTAGCAGTGGCGTTCCATCCGAAGCGGCAGCGTCTCCAAACCGACATTCAGCAGAAACGCGTTCTGAGGAGACTGTACCGCGCCGAGATCGCGCATCAGCTGGGAGGTTGCCTTGGTTATGTATGCCGCCTTGCCGAATTTTTCGGTATAAACTACACCGTGATAGGATTCATCCGGTGCGCAGAGTCCCGGAAACTTATCCGGGTATGCAGACCAGTCGAAATTGCCGGAATCTACGATCGCACCGCCCAGCGCCATCGCATGACCGTCCATATATTTGGTGGTGGAATGCGTTACGATATCGACCCCCCATTCGAACGGATTGCAGTTGATCGGGGTCGGGAACGTGTTGTCAACGATTAACGGTACATGATGTGCATGCGCCGCACGGGCGAATTTTTCAAAATCCAACACAACCAGCGCGGGATTTGCCAGAGATTCCGCCATGACGCATTTGGTATTGGGCTGGAACGCCTTGCAGATCGTCTCGTAATCCGCATCCGGGTCTACGACAGTACAGGATACGCCCATTTTTTTCATGGTAACCGCCAGCAGATTGAAGGTTCCGCCGTATACGGTGGACGATAATACGACATGGTCGCCCGCCTCGCAGATATTGAAAACGGCATAGTAGTTTGCCGCCTGTCCGGAACCGGTCAGCATCGCTGCTGCGCCGCCCTCCAGTTCACAGATTTTCTGTGCGACACAGTCGTTGGTCGGATTTGCCAGACGGCTGTAAAAATATCCGGATTCCTCCAGATCAAAAAGTCTGCCCATCTGCTCAGAGGATTCATATTTAAACGTCGTACTCTGATAAATCGGGAGCACTCTCGGCTCTCCGTTCTTCGGCTTCCAGCCAGACTGTATACAGATCGTTTCCTTTGCGTATGCCATAGTATCCTCTTACCTCTTTTGTCTTTCCGACAAAAATCCGGTTTTTTGTCCGTTTTATTCTTCGTCCCAGTTGTGATATACTGCCTGAACGTCGTCATCCTCGTCCAGCAGATCCAGGGTACGCTGCAGTCCCTTTAATGCAGTCTCGTCTGTTATCTTGACATAGTTCTGAGGAATCATGGTAACATCTGCGGATGCCATCGGAATACCTGCCTTCTCCAGCGCTTCGCGCACTTCTTCAAAAGTATCGGGATCGGTCAGAATTTCGAAGCTGTCCTCTTCCTCGCTGAAATCCTCTGCGCCTGCATCCAGAGCGGTCATCATCAGTTCGTCCGCTTCCATATCGCATTCTTCTTTATCGATGATGATCTGACCCTTCTTATCGAACATAAAGGATACACAGCCAGGTGTGCCAATGTTGCCGTTGCCCTTTGTGAACGCGCTTCTGACGTTGGCAGCGGTACGGTTCTTGTTATCGGTCAGGGCATCGACGATGATTGCGATTCCGCCGGGGCCATAGCCTTCGTAGGTGATATATTCGTAATTAACGTTGCCGACATCGCCGGCAGCCTTCTTAATTCCTCGTTCGATGGTGTCGTTGGGCATGTTGTTGGATTTTGCCTTTGCAACGACCTGTGCCAGCTTGAAGTTGTTCGCAGGGTCAGGACCACCCTCTTTTTACGGCAACTGCAATTTCTCTTCCGAGAATGGTGAAAATTTTTCCCTTTGCAGCGTCATTTTTTTCTTTTTTTATGCTTGATGTTTGCAAATTTTGAATGTCCGGACATTTCTTTTTCTCCTTTATTCTAACGTGTTTCTAGTTCTTTATCATAGCATTTTGGCTGGAAAACGTCAAGAAAACATCTGCTTTGTACGGTTTCTTTATGTATCCAGCGAAAGGCTGACCTTCAAGGCAGAGTTTACGCGGTTCATCACCCGCGCATCCAGATGGCATACTTTGTCTTTCAGCCTTTTTTATCTATTGTGCGGAGCTGTTCCAGTAAAATTACGGGGTCCTTTTCGATTTCATATTCCCCGGAAAAAAATTTCGATATGGGTCGGAAGCTTTGTTTTATTCATCCTGGAAGTAATCGCCGCACAGATCACAGTCGGGCTGTAACGGTTGCCGATATCGTTCTGGATAATCAGCACCGGGCGGACACCTCCCTGTTCCGATCCGACCACGGGTCTTAAATCTGCATAATAAATATCTCCGCGCTTCACTCTTTTTTCTTCCTTTCCTGTTTTTTTACCTCAGGACAAGTATTGGCTGCTTTCTCAGCGCGTATACCATTCTTTAAAAAAGAGTTTCTCTTCGTGAAAATAATCCCGCGTACAGACGATTTTCCCGCCTTTTTCATAGACGCGTGGAATCCGCTTTCCGAGGCAGCACGCGGTTTCGTAGTTAAATCTGCCGGAGCGGTCGCCGATTTCTTCCATTGTAATCGTTTCGATGCCGTCTGTGCCGATGAGCGTTGCGATATCCCCTACCTTTGCCTCAGGAATCTTTGTCACATCGACCATGAACTGATCCATGCAGACGCGTCCCAGGATCCTTGCGCGCTTTCCGGCAATCAGAACATCGCCCTTGTTGGAAAGCCCGCGCGGATAGCCGTCCGCATAACCCACCGGAATCGTCGCCACACGCATAGGATTCGCTGTACAGAACGTCCCGCCGTAGCTGATTTCCTGCCCTGCATCCAGCTCTTTGATATAAGCGATACGGCTCTTTAAAGACAGGAGCGGTTCTAACACGATGCCGTCGCGCTTGACTTCATCTGACGGCCACATGCCATAGAGAATGATTCCGGCGCGCACCGCATCCATGTGCATATCGGGCAGCTCCAGGATGGACGCACTGTTGGAGCAATGCCGCAGCGGGATTTTCAGGGAAAGTTCCTTTTCCACACGATCGGTAAAGCTCGAAAATTTTTCATACTGCACATTCGTTTTGGATTTATCTGCTTCATCCGCTGTCGCAAAATGGGTAAAAATTCCATCAATGGAAAGATTTGGACACTGCATCGCGCGTGCGACAAAGGAAAGTCCCTCATCGTCCGGGCGGATGCCGATTCTCGACATACCGGTGTCTACCGCGATGTGAACGTGCATCTTTTTGCCGGCTTTTTGGGCAGCACGGCTCATATCCTCCAGCATCTGATCGGTGAAAACCGTCGCATGGACACCCCGAAGTGCCATTTCCTCATAAGCCTCCGGAAAGGTATAGCCGAGCACCATCGCGGGCTTTTTGATTCCGGCATCTGCCAGCAATACTGCCTCTTCCTCCGTTGCCACTGCGTAGCCGATGACTTCCGGAATTTCATCCATTTCCCGCGCCAGCATCACCGCGCCGTGTCCGTAACCGTCCGCTTTGATGACCGCGATGATTCCGGCATCATTTTTCCGACAGGCTGCAATCTGGCGCAGATTGTCGTGCAGCGCGTCCAGATTTACGCAAGCCCACACTCTTCTATATGGATTTTTGATCATTTCCTCACACATAATTTTTCTCCTGCTTCACAAGTACCGCCCATACCGCTTCCGCGATATCATTGGAGGTCATACTGTATTCGCCCTTTGTATGGGCTGCCAAGTCGCCTGCCAGACCGTGCAGATAGACGCCGATACAAAGCGCCCAGAACGGATCGTCGATCGTAGAAAGCAGTGCCGTCACAATTCCGGTCAGTACGTCCCCGCTCCCGGCTACCGCCATGCCGCTGTTGCCGCTGCGATTGATATAAATGCTGCCGTCCGGCGAAGCTGCAATGCTTCTCGCACCCTTACACAGAACAGCTGCCTGCAAACGATTCGCCCACTTTTTTTGCATAGAACACGGGCTGTTTTAAAATTTCTTCAATCGCGCAGCCCTCCAGCCGGGCAAGCTCCCCGGGATGCGGCGTTAAAATCAGCTTCCGGCGCGTCGCCGGATTCTGCTGGTGTTCAATCAGCTCCTGTAAAAGTGCTTCGTCCTTTGCGATAAGATTGATTGCATCCGCATCCAGCACAAGCGGCTGCAAGGGCTGCTGCAGCACAAACAAAAGCTCCTTCCGGGCGCGATCAGATAAGGATAGCCCGGGACCTGCGCCGATCACATCCGCCCAGCCAGCGGATGCTTCCACAGAATCTGCGGTCATTGCCTCCGGAAGCGCCGTCTGAATCACCGGATGTATCAATGTCGGGCAGGAAAGCTTTACCATGCCGCTTCCTGCATAAAACGCACTCCGACCGCACAGAATCGCCGCTCCCCGCCATAGCTTCACTGCCCGCAAGCAGCAGCACTTTTCCAAACGTGCCCTTATTTCCATCCTCAGGGCGTGCCGTAAGCAGCTCTGCCACCGGTGCAGTAAATGTAAAGGCTTCCGGCGTCTGATCCAAAAATCCATCCTCAGTGATGCCGATCTGTGTGCAGATCACTTTTCCGGTATATTTGCAGCCCGGATAGAACAAAAGCCCGCGCTTCAGAAGCCGAACGTGACTGTCACGTCTGCCCGGACAGCGCAGCCAAGCACCGCCCGGTATCCGTTTCGATTCCGGAGGGAAGATCCACCGCAAGCACAAAGGCATCCTGCGCGTTGATCCATTCGATTGTTTCCCGATAAATTCCTTCTGCCGGACGGCACAGACCGATTCCAAACAAAGCATCTACAATAATATCATATTCTCCATCCGGGATTGTGTCACAGATAACGGCGCCGTAAGCCTTTGCCGCATGCAGCTGCAGCTTTAAAAGTTCGCCCGCTTTTTCTTCACTGGACGTCAGATAAAAGGAAACATCATATCCCTCCTGCAAAAGAAGTCTGCCAATTGCGATACCATCCGCCCCGTTATTGCCTCCGCCCGCTGCAATCAGGACGCGCCGTTTTGGATGTAAGCCAAGCTGCCCTGCCTGCTCTTCCAGCTTTTTTTGACGCGACACAATCACATCAACACAGGAAAGCGCAGCCCGTTCCATCAAAACGACGGACGGGACGCCGAAAATCTCAGAAGTATTGCTGTCGCAGCGTTTCATTTCTGCCGCAGTTAAAAGCCAGCAGACAACTGGATGGCCAGAGCCCGACGCTGGCAAAACGCATTTATTCATTCGTTTTCCTGCTCTCCTTTTCGTAACGCTCAAGCATATAAGATAGCTTCATCAGGCTGTCGGACAGATGGACGTTCTCAACCTGCACTTCTTTTGGAACCTTCAAATCCACATGTGCAAAATTCCAGATCGCCTTGATCCCGACGGAAACAAGACGATCTGCGACTTCCTCCGCGCTGTTTTTGGGAATCGTCAAAACCGCGATATCTACATTGTTCTGCTCAACAAAATCCGCGACCTCTTCCATCGGACGTACCTCGATGCCTCGGATTTTACGTCCGTACAACGCCGGATTATTATCAAAGACCCCGGTGAAAATAAAGCCGCGCCGTTCAAAATTCATATAATTTGCCAGAGCCTGTCCCAGGTTGCCTGCCCCTACAATAATCAGGTGGTGGGTTTTGTCCAACCCCAGAATCCTGCCGATTTCCTGATACAGATATTCGACGTTGTAGCCGTAGCCCTGCTGCCCGAACCCGCCAAAGTTGTTGAAATCCTGTCGGATCTGAGATGCCGTCACATTCATGATGCCGGACAGCTCCTGTGAGGAAATCCGTTCCACACCTTCGTCTTTTAATTCTCCCAGAAAGCGGAAATATCTGGGAAGCCTGCCGATTACAGCCTGTGAAATTTCCTTCTCTGCCACTTCGTATGCCTCCTTCGTCCGCTGTCAGATACTGTTTTCCATTCGTAACTGTTCAGTAACCTCACAGTTACGCGCAAAAATCCATTCAAAATCGGCTATGCCGATAGGATTTTTGCTTTCTAGTCTAAGGTTTCTTACAGTCAGCGCAGTAAATGCGCAGACCTACTGAACATTTACTTCCATTCTATTATACCCTGCGTTAAAAAATGTCAATGCGTACTCCGACCGTCCGATTGGACTTGACACGTTATTTGCACACAGGTAAACTGTTACATAGTATAAAGAAGGAGAACCATCATGATACTTTCCTGTCAGAATATCGAAAAAAGCATTTCTGGAAAAACAGGTTTTAAAAAACTGTTCTTTTCATATAGAAGATTATGAAAAAGCTGCAATTGTCGGCTTAAATGGTGCAGGCAAGACAACCCTGCTGCGCATCATCGTCGGACAGCTCGAGCCCGACGGCGGCGTAGTCGCCTTTGCAAAGGACAAGACCTTCGGTTATCTGGCGCAGGACAGCGCCGTCAACAGCGACAATACAATTTATGAGGAACTGCTCTCCGTCAAGCAGCATCTGCTCGATCTCGAAAATCAGATCCGCCAGGCGGAGCTTTCCATGAAGCAGCTTTCCGGCGACGCATTAGAGGACCTGATGCAGAAATATGCAGATCTGACGCACCGTTTCGAAATGGAAAACGGCTACGCCTACAAAAGCGAACTGACCGGCGTTTTAAAGGGCCTTGGCTTTACCGAGGACGAGTTTCAGAAACCGGTTTCCACGCTCTCCGGTGGTCAGAAAACCCGCGTTGCACTCGGCAAACTTCTGTTGCAGAAGCCTGACCTGATCATCCTCGACGAGCCCACCAACCACCTGGACATGTCCTCGATTTCCTGGCTCGAAACCTATCTGCTCAACTATAAGGGAAGCGTTTTAATCGTTTCCCGACCGGTATTTTCTCGACCGGATCGCTTCGAAGATCATCGAAATCGACAACACGAAGGTGACCGTTTTTTCTGGCAACTATTCCGATTACGCCGCCAAAAAGAACAGCTGCGTCAGGCACAGCGAAACGCTTATTTAAACCAGCAGGCAGAAATCAAGCATCAGGAAGAGGTCATCACAAAGTTAAAATCCTTTAACCGTGAAAAGTCGATCAAGCGTGCCGAAAGCCGGGAAAAAATGCTTGCCAAAATCGAAGTGCTGGATAAGCCAACTGAGGTGCGTTCCGATATGCACTTACAGCTGCCCCCCGCATCGAAAGCGGAAACGACGTTTTAACCGTCGAGCATCTGGCAAAAACCTTTGACCGCAACACGCTGTTTTCCGATCTTTCCTTTGCGTTAAAGCGCGGCGAGCACGTCGCGATCATCGGCGACAACGGAACCGGAAAGACGACGATTTTAAAACTCATCAACGAGCTGGTGGAACCGGACGCCGGAACCATCCGACTCGGCAGTAAGGTGCAGATCGGCTACTACGATCAGGAGCATCACGTCCTGCATCCCGATAAAACGCTGTTTGAGGAAATTTCGGACGAATATCCATCCCTGAACAACACGGAAATCCGCAATACGCTGGCTGCGTTTTTGTTTACCGGAGACGATGTATTCAAACGGATCAAAGACCTTTCCGGCGGCGAGCGCGGACGTGTTTCCCTCGCAAAGCTCATGCTTTCCGAATCGAACTTCCTGATCCTCGACGAGCCGACGAACCATCTGGACATCGCCTCCAAGGAAATTCTGGAGGATGCGTTAAACAGCTACAACGGAACGGTTTTATATGTTTCCCACGACCGTTACTTTATCAACCGTACTGCGCACCGCATTCTGGAGCTTTCCGGCGGCACGCTGCACCAATATCTGGGCAATTATGATTATTACCTGGAGAAAAAATCCCAACAGGGCGCTTCTACAGAGTCCGCAGCCTTCGGCACTTTAGCTACGTCTGCTGCCTCTGCAGCTTCCACAGAAAGCTCTGCCTCAAAGCTTTCCTGGCAGGCACAGAAGGAAAAGGAAGCCCAGCGCCGCAAAAAGGAAAATGCCCTGAAAAAATGCGAAGAGCAGATTGCTTCCCTCGAAGAGCGGGATAAACAGATCGACCTCGAAATGAGCGATCCCAAAATCGCAACCGACGTTGCCGCATTGCAGAAGCTCTCCCGCGAAAAGGATGAAATCGCAGACAAGCTCATGGAGCTGATGGAGGAATGGGAACAGCTGAGCGAGTAGAATGTCTCCGCGATCTTTCGCCTGCAGTGTATAAAACCTTTGAATTATACGGAAATAAAAAAGAGCCTAGGACCTGATTTTCAGGAATCTTCGGCTCTTTTATTTATTATTCATGACAATAGAATGCTATTGTTTTTCTTCAGCACCAGCTTCTTTTTCCGGCTTTTTTTCGATGAAAATCTTTCTCGTGATAAAGTTATAAACCATTACCACGCCGGTTGCAAACGGCTTAACGATGATGTAGGAACGGCTCCAGAACGGGTCGAGAACCATCGTGCCGAGCTTTAAGACGACATTGTTTAAGATCAGACCGCCGACTGCAAGAATGAAAAAGACGGCGAACTGCTTGCTCTGGTTTGCTTTTTTGTCCGTATCGAATACAAAAAGAATGCTCAGAATATAATTGACGATTGCCGATACGGTAAAGGCAAGGGTGTTGGCTGCGATAACCGGCCATCCGAGCAGCTCCTTAAACAGAATCAACAGCACGTATTCAATGAAGAAACATAAAAACCCACCGCGCCGAATTTGATGATCTGCTGTCCGAGCTTACTGTTAATCAATTTCTTAATCAAGCTTTAGAACCTCTCTTATTTCTCCATAGTTTTCCGGATCGCTTTGATGAAGTCCTGGCTGTTCAATACCGTGACATCCGTCAGCTCTGTAATCAGTGCCAGGTCCTTTGTCATCCTGCCGCTTTCGATCGTATCCAGTGTTGCTTTTTCCAGCTTGTCCGCAAATGCGCACAGCTCCGGAAGCTTGTCCAGCTCGCCGCGTTTTCTGAGTGCGCCTGTCCATGCAAAAATCGTCGCAACGGAGTTCGTAGAGGTTTCCTCACCCTTTAAGTGCTTGTAATAATGTCTCTGAACGGTTCCATGCGCAGCTTCATATTCATAAACGCCTGCAGGAGAAACCAACACGGAGGTCATCATTGCAAGAGAACCAAAGGCAGAGCTTACCATATCGCTCATAACGTCGCCGTCATAGTTTTTGCATGCCCAGATGAAGCCACCCTTTGCTTTCATGACGCGCGCTACCGCATCGTCGATCAGGGTGTAGAAATATTCGATACCGAGCTCTTTGAACTTCTCCTGATATTCGTTTTCGTAGATTTCCTGGAAAATATCCTTAAAGGTATGGTCATATTTTTTGGAAATTGTATCCTTTGGTCGCAAACCACAGATCCTGCTTCGTATCCACTGCGTAATTAAAGCAAGCGCGGGCAAAGCTCGTGATAGACTTATCCGTATTGTGCATGCCCTGTAAGACACCTGCACCGGTAAAATCGTGGATCAGCTCGCGGGTTTCTGTACCGTCCGCCGCCGTGAACACCAGTTCTGCCTTGCCGGGACCCTCTACGCGGATTTCGGTATTTTTGTATACATCACCGTAAGCGTGACGTGCCAGCGTGATGGGCTTTTCCCAGTTGCGGACGCAGGGACGGATGCCCTTTACCAGAATCGGTGCGCGGAACACGGTGCCGTCCAGAATGGAGCGAATCGTGCCGTTGGGGCTCTTCCACATCTTCTTTAAATGATACTCTTCCATTCTCGCTGCGTTGGGTGTGATTGTTGCACATTTGACTGCAACGCCGTATTTTAAGGTTGCATTGGCGCTGTCAATCGTCACCTGATCATCTGTTTCGTTGCGATGCTCCAGACCGAGGTCATAATACTCTGTCTTCAAGTCAATATAAGGAAGCAGAAGCTCATCCTTGATCAGCTGCCAGAGGATTCTGGTCATTTCATCGCCATCCATCTCCACCAGCGGCGTTGTCATCTGAATCTTAGCCATCGATTCTCTCCTTTTTCATCATAGGCGTCCAAAAGCCCGTTTTTAATCATATTATCATAAGCATTGCGCATATGCAAGGCTGCCAGCTCCTGTGCGCGGTCGGCATCCTTCCGGCAGATCGCCTCCATGATCTGTTTGTGCTCGAGCACAGCTTCCAGTCCTCTTTCACTGCCGGAAAGGTTCTGCTTGCGCATTCTCCGCACATATTCATGGAAATCCCTCAGCTGATGCTCCAGCATTTTGCTTGAGCATGCTTCATATAAAATATCGTGGAACTGATCGTCCAGCTCCGTCAGCTTCTGGGCATGTCCCTTGCTGGCGTGAAATTCTGACAGGTAAATATTTTCTTCCAGCGCATCCAGCTGTTTTTCTGTAATATACGCGGTTGCCCAACGGGCACAAAGCCCTTCCAGCAAAGAACGGATCGCATAAATATCCTCCACGTCCTTTCTGGTGATGCCGGTCACATATGCCCCCTTGTTTGGGATAATGCTGACCAGACCTTCCAGTTCCAGCTGGCGCAGCGCTTCCCGGACGGGCGTGCGGGAAACGCCCATCTCTTCGCTGATCGCCATTTCCCGCAGTTCCTCGTGTTCTTTATAATGTCCGCTTAAAATATCCTCCCGCAGCTGATGAAAAACCTTTCCCCTCAGCGAATATCGGTCGGAGCTTTCTTCTTTTTCGTATTGACTCATACCAATAAAATCCCCAGTTTCTTGCTGGCATCATCGATTACCTTCAACAGCTCTTCATCGGTCAGAACGGTAACACGGCCGCTTTCGTATTCGGCGTCCACCCATTTCTTGACCTCGTGAACCAGCTCGCAGTTTTTATCCAGCTTCTTTTCCTCCGGTAAATGGAAGTAAGTATTGATCCAGTGTGCGATTCCGGCAAGACCGGAGGTATTCGATACAGCGCACAGAACCGGACGGTTTAAAAACTTTTCTGTATCAAAAATGTTGTAAATCTCTTCGTTTTTCAGCAGTCCGTCTGCATGGATACCCGCTCTTGTGACATTGAAGTTCTTACCGACAAACGGTGTCCTGGGCGGGATGTGGTAGGCGATTTCTTTTTCGTAGTATTCTGCCAGCTCGGTGATCACCCTGGTGTCCATGCCGTTTAACGTGCCGCGCAGCTGTGCATATTCGAATACCATCGCTTCCAGAGGCGTATTACCGGTACGCTCGCCGATACCGAACAGCGAGGTGTTGACACCGGAGCAGCCATACAGCCATGCCGTCGAGGAATTGACAACTGCCTTATAGAAATCGTTGTGTCCGTGCCATTCCAACAGCTCGTGGGGAACACCCGCGTGCGTGTGCAGCGCATAGATGATTCCCTGTACGCTTCTCGGGATAACGGCACCCGGATAGTTGACGCCATAGCCCATCGTATCGCAGGCGCGGATTTTGATCGGAATCTGATATTCCTTCATCAGCTTCATCAGCTCCAGGCAAAACGGAACAACATATCCGTAAATATCGGCCCGCGTGATATCCTCCAGGTGGCATCTGGGGCTGATTCCCTCTTCCAGGCACTCCTTGATGACGCTCAGGTAATGCTCCATTGCCTGTTTGCGGGTCATTTTCAATTTCATGAAAATGTGATAATCGGAACAGCTGACCAGAATACCGGTTTCCTTCATGCCGATCTCTTTCACCAGCTTGAAGTCCTCTTGCTCTCGCGCGAATCCAGCTGGTAATTTCGGGAAATTTATATCCTTTTTCCAGACATTTGTACACTGCATCCCGATCTTTTTTACTGTAAAGGAAAAATTCGCTGGCGCGGATCAGACCATTTTCTCCGCCCAGTCGGTGCAGATAGTCATAAATCGTTACAATCTGCTCGGTGGAATAAGGGGCGCGTGACTGCTGACCGTCACGGAACGTCGTATCGGTAATCCAGATGTCCTTTGGCATATCGTGCGGAACGGTACGGTCATTGAACGGAATCTTCGGAATTTCCGAATAAGGGAACATATTCCGGAAAACATTCGGCTTCTTCACGTCATCCAGAATGTACATATGCTCTTCGATCTCGAGCAGGTTCTTGTTCTCATTCATGGTGACCGGACGGTTAGTAAATGTATTGTTCATGATTCCTTCTCCTTCGTTTGCTCGCCGCTTTCTTCCAAGCAGTGTGTTCTGTAATTCAGGTATCATTGTATACAATCATCCAATTTTTGTCAATCCTTCTGAAACAAAAAATTTATCCCTTTAACGCTCTGCCTACATGAAGCATTCCCCAGCCCTGCATCCCCCAGTTTTCTCCCAGATCCTGCGCATGGTATAGCAGCCGTTCCCGTACCTGTTCGTTTGTCAGATGCGGCTCCTTTTCCCACAAAAGTGCTGCTGCCGCGCTGACTGCCGGAACTGCCATCGAGGTCCCGTTCTTTGCCGTATACGGATGATTTACCGAGCAGAAATGATTTTTCCGATACCAGGCGTTGCAGGAAATGATGCCGCTTCCCGGCGCCACCAGATCCGGTTTTTTCACCCTGCCGTTTGCAGGACCTCTCCCGGAATAAGCGGCGCAGGCATTTTTGTGTCCCGGGGTCTGCCTTCCATCATGACATCCGACCGATACGACGTGCGCCTGCAGACCCATCGCAGAGACAGAATCCGGGGCAGGTCCGTTGTTTCCGGCAGCCACTGCGACGAACAGCCCTGCATTCCATGCTTTTGCAATCCAAGAAAGCAGCTCCTGCTCGAGCGCAGCTTCCCGGATCGAGCCGATCCCGACGGAAATATTCAAAATTCTCGTATGATAAATCCGGCGTGTGTCCAGCACATACCGGATGCCTTCTATCATGGCGGCAACGTTTCCGTCCCCACGTTCGTCCAGCACCTTGCATACTACCAGACGGCAGCCTGGCGCAATTCCGGCATACAGACCGTTGGAGCATTTTCCGTTTCCGCACAGGCAGCCTGCCACATGGGTTCCATGCCCGCTGTCGTCATACGGCTGCTTCTGTCCGCCGACAAAGTCTGCAAATCCTGCGATTCTCCCGGAAAGATCCGGATGCAGCGCGATCCCGGTGTCCAGCACCGCTGCCGTCACACCTTTTCCGGAAAGCCCGTTTACCTCTGCCGCGGTCGCGTGGACAACTCTCTTTACCCTGTTCAAGGCATACGCATCCTTTTTCTTTTAGGATATGGAAGGATGGGGGAAGAGGTGTGCTGCATTTTATGGAAGGCAGTGAAAATAGAATCCTGCTTCGCAGGATTCTCCACCTGCGGCGGGTCGCGCAAGCGACATAATTCCACTCCGCCAAAGTGCGATCCTCGCGGAGCGTTTTTTATCGTATAGAAACGAAGTTTCCTATACGATAAAAAAGCCGGCCTGCTCGCCGGGCTCCAGTGCATCCGCAAATGATAGGAAAAGTGTTTCAAAAATTTTTCTTCCACGTAAGAAACCTGGACAAGCGTGCGGTCATATCTTAAACCATAACTATCCATTCGGAGGCTCATAACCATGAGTGATTTATCAGCTACCAACTGCGGATGCGGCAATACCTGTCAGAACGGCGGTCTTTTTTCGGCGGCAACAGTTGCTGCCTCATTCTGATTCTGCTGTTATGCTGCGGCAACAACGGACTCGGAGCAAACAACGGCTGTGGCTGTAACGACGGCTGCAACAACGGCTGTAATTCCCTGATCTGGATTCTGCTACTTCTGGCTTGCTGCGGCAACGGCTGCAGCGGAATCGGCACGAATAACGGCTGCGGATGCAACAATGGCTGTGGATGCTGATTCCATAGGTATCTGAGCGTATCTGGCTCCCATCCCAAAGGGCATTGCTTCCTCCGGGGTAATGCCCCTTCGCGATGCAAACGATTTTCGAGTCCCACAGACGATCTCTAACAGACTGGCAAAAGCAATTCCTTGTTGTCCTATTCTATCTGACTGTTTCATAGGAATAGAATAAACACCGGAAGGAGGCTTTTTTAATGAACGTCTGTGAAAACGAAGCTGTCATCGCCTTTGATACGCTCTATACCCAAAACCATATCCAGATTTTAAAAATCCTGCTGCCATATTTTGACCCATATGGTCAAAACCATCTCGCGGTCTGGATCAAATATCTGGAGCTGCGCTACACCCTGGAATATGTTTCCAGGCATCCGTCCCCTCCATACAAAAATCAAACCTCCGGCACATCCTCGCCAGACTTTGCCGTGTTGTTTGAGCAGATCAAAAACTTTTGTTCTCCCCAGGAAAAAGCACTGTTTGGAGAACTTCTCAACCTGCAGAAAAATCTCGAGATGTTCGAGGAAATGAAAGGAATGATGCAGCTATTCGAAACGTTTCGGGAAAGTGCGCCCGACACAGACGCCGATACTGCGGCAGATGCAGACTGTTTTGGCACGAATCCGGATGCCGGTTATACGAAAGCAGCTGCAAGAGCTGGCAGCGAAACGGATACTGCCGCCGGGCAGGCAACGTCCGCTTTCGATTCCGCGTCAGCATCTTTGACAGGAACAACTACTTTTCCCGACAATTTCGACCCCATGACTTTTTTGAAGGGCATGCTCTCACCGGAACAGCAGGCGATGTTCGAGGCGTTCCGCGATGGGCTCTAAATACCGCTTTTTCCAGAATATTTTCAAAACGGAGGTTTTTATGACCAGTCAACAAAATAATGATACAAACACCACCTCGGAACCAAACTGGATGAAGGAAGACTGCGTCCAGAGCATTCCAAAAGAAAAGCTGCATTTTTTACAGAAGCTCGTCTTTGAAAGCAGCTCGCTTTCGCAAAAAGAACTACTGCCGTTTTTGATGGCGCTGGCACAGAAAAGCCGAGAAGCATCGATCAGCTTTTCCGACACGGAAATTTCTTCCATTCTCATGGCGATCCGCAAATATGCAACACCGGAGGAACAGCTGAAAATGAATCAGATCGTCCGCCTGATGGCAAAAAATGCCCGGAAAGAGGGAGTAAAGCTCCGCCTTCCGGGCGTTTTCAGGAAACCTTCCGTGGTTCAAAATTTGCAGATAACAAAACCTTTTGTGATCCGTCAGTCCCCGGAGCTTTCTGCAGTTTCCGTTTCGCCAACCGCCTCGACATTCTCACCGTCTGCGTCCGCACTTTCTGTCTCGCCATCTGCGCTTTCCAGTGTCTTAGCCGCAGCCGTTTCCTCTATAGCGTCAGTTGCTGCCGTCTCGTCTGCAGAATCTGCCGTTTCCTCTGTCGCCGTTTCGGTCTCCGTCTCGTCGATGAAGTCCTCCGGGTCCTTATCGAAATCCGTCACGATATTGCTGGAAACGAGGTAAACATTGTCGTCGCCTTCCACTTTGATGTAATACTCAGAAAGCAGATCGCTCTTATTTCCGGCATAAATCACAACCTGTGTTCCATCGGAAAGGACTGCTGTGATTGTCCGGAAAGGCTCCTCCAGTCCGTACTGGGAAAGATCCTCCGGCGCTTCCACAACAGTTTCCGTCGTCGTGATGTTGGCGATTTCATTCAGCAGAGTGTTAACCGTCGATTCCTTAATGGTTTCATCCGGCAGGCTGCTCTCCGTCCAGATGTCGTCTGTTTTCACCAGATGAACCTCGTGGTCGCCGGAAATGATCAGCTCCGTCACATCATCCTTATTGAAGCTGGTAACGTCAACGGAAACGGTTTCTTCCTCCGTTTCAAACGTATGATTCCGGATGATAAAATATCCGCCGACGCAGACAATACATAATACAAGTAAAATCAAAATTTGAATTTTCTGTTTTTTCATTTATCTCTTTCTCCTTCTGGCCCAGATGATAATACCGGCTGCCAGCAGACCAATAGGAAGGATGCCCATCAGGAGGATTCCATAGCGGACCGCAGATGCTGTAGGCACGGTCGCATAGGTGGACGCCATTGATTTGGTCGGGATGGAAATACTTTCGCTCTCTCCTGCCATCGTGCTGATCGCGTTGGTGAACAGCGTCAGGTTGTTATCCATCGTGTACTGGTTTGCCGATTCTGTGAACAGATAGGACGAGCTGTATAAAACCAGCTGTGCTTCTTCGCCGGAAGCAAGTGTTTTCACCGCTTTTACGCCGACAGTAAATGGTCCCTGTGCATCGTCCTCTGTTTTCTTAACGTCGGAGGACTGATTTAAATCGGTCTTGCTGTACGCCTTCTCCGAGGTTGTCAACAGAGTGGTCAGCGTAACGCCATCCTTCTCCTTCGTCAGAATCGGCTGGGCATACGGCATCATGATATAATCATAGCTCTTTCCGTAAACGCCGTTTGTCAGGCTGTCGGAGGAAACGTTCGGCAGCAGATAGATCGGATTCTGATACATTCTCGCATTATCCTGCTCCACGATCAGACCGTTCCCGATGGAAAGTCCGAACTCGGAAAGCACCTTTGTCAGGTTCGGCATCTCCTCAGAGAAGCAATCGATATAAGAGGTGGAAATCAGAACCTTTCCGCCGTTGTTTAAGTATGCAATCAGCTTATCGGCATCCTCTGCGTTTAAGTCGTTTGTAGGGGAAAGGATCAGGACTCCATTTGCATCGTCCGGAACACTGTCCTCTGTCAAAAGTGTCAGCTCCGCAAGATCGACATTTTTCCTTTTTCACGCCATCCTCAAACGAGCTGTCCAGGCTGGCTTCTCCGTGACCGTTTAATTTATAAACAACGGAGGTGGAATCGCTCGTCACATAGGCGATCGCGCTTGTCAGCTGTCCTTCTGCATCGTAGCCGCTGACAGAGCTGGAATAGTTGCTGTAGTCATAGTCATATTCGTAAATATTGTTGTAATTGATTACCTTAAATCGCTGTGCGGATTCCACGATCATGGAGTTTACGGAAATGTTGTCGGTATAATCCTTATAAAAATCAGGGGAAACGACAGGATCCTTGTAAACCAGCTTGATGTGATCGGAAAGCTCTGCATAGCTTTTCAGCGTCTGCTGCAGCGTTTCATCCTGGCTGTTCTCCGAATTGATGACATAAATCGTCACATCCTCAGACAGGTTTTTGACGAGATTTTTCGTCGTCTGTGTCAGCGTATATAGCTTCTGGCTCGTTACATCAATCTTCGTATAGCGATCCGGCAGGGCGGAAAATCCGAGGTTTAAGAACACCGCAATCGCTACGACAAGGACGATCATACCTGCTGTAAGCGCCGATCTGCAGCGTTTTTTACCGAGACCTGATATCTTCTCTTCTGGATCGACTGAACCGTTAAGAATAAAAATACGACGATCAGGGTTACAAAATACAGGACGGATTTCAGATTCAGCGTTCCCTCCACCATAGCGTCCAGACGGTCGGTGAAGTTGTAAGCGTTCAAAATTTTGGTCAGCAGGTTGCCGGTTTGGGAAATCAGTCCGGTAATGGAGGACATCATGTAGCCGACAAACAAAAGGGCAAAGGAAAGCACCGCTGCGATGACCTGGCTTTCTGTGATGGAGGAAATAAACAAACCAATCGCAAGGCAGGTCAGGCCAAACAGATAATAAGCCAGCAGCACCGTGTAGCTTTCGCCCATCGAAACGGTTCCGTAGCGGCTTAAAATCAGCGGGAACAGCGCCATCACCGCAACCGGAATGGTAAAAACGGTCGCCATCGCAAGGTATTTGCCCGCTACAATTCCTCCGATTGAAACCGGAGAAGTCAAAATCAACTGATCTGTTTTCTGCTTACGTTCCTCCGCCAGCACACGCATGGACAGAATCGGCGTCGATAACAGCAGCAAAAACAGGATACTGGAAAAAGCTCTGTCCGACATTGCTGTAGCCGGACAGCAGATTGATTGCAAAAAAGTAAAGTCCGGCAAGACAGATATGTGCTGCGATAAACAGCCAGCCTGTTACCGTCGTAAAGAATGTTTTTAATTCTCTTTTTATAAATCGCTGTCATTGTTTCGTCTCCTCCTCGGGCTTATCGGTCAGCTGCAGGAAGATATCCTCCAGCGATCCCGTCTTTTTCTCCATGCCAAGCAGGGGCATCCGATTCTCTGCCAGCTCATAAAACAGCGGCTCGCGGATATCGCAGTCCGCCTTCTCTGAAACCCGTGCAAGCACGGTTCCATCTTCTGCTTCTGTTGTCGTAAAGCTTTCTACGCCGTCCAGATTTGACAAAAGCGTCTTTAACTGCGCTGCGGTTCCCTTTACGCAAAGCTCCAGCTCGCCTGCACCCTTTAGCTTTGCCTGCAGTCCGTTCGGCGTATCGCTTGCAACCAGCTCGCCCTTGGAAATAATCAGGATCTGGTCGCACACTGCACTGACTTCGGACAGAATATGCGAACTCAAAATAACCGTATGATCTTTTTTTGAGGCTGCGGATCAGCTCACGCATCTCGATCATCTGCCTCGGGTCCAGACCGACGGTCGGCTCATCCAGAATAATCGTCTCCGGATCGCCGAGCACTGCCTGTGCCAGACCGACTCTTTGCTTATAACCTTTGGAAAGGTTGTTGATCAGACGCTTCCGGACGTCCTCCAGCTGCGCGGTTTTGATCGCCTTTTCGATCTGCGCTGCTCTTTCCTTTCCCGGAATACGTTTTAATTCCGCTGCAAATTTCAGATATTCCTCAACGGTCATCTCACTGTACAGCGGCGGAATTTCCGGCAGATAACCGATATGTTCCTTTGCCTTTTCCGGCTCTTTGACGATGTCAAAGCCGTCCACCTTTACGGTTCCGGCAGTCGGTGCCAGATATCCTGTAATCATATTCATGGTGGTCGATTTTCCGGCTCCGTTTGGTCCTAAGAATCCGTAGATCTGTCCTTCTTCAATCCGGACATTCAGATCCTTGACCGCATAGTGATCGCCATATTTTTTGACCAGATGCGAAATCTCAATCATAGTGAGATCCTCCCTTTCAAATTTTACACTTTTTTAAGTTTATCGGAATTATGTGTTCATTTCAGGAGGATTCTGTGAGAAAAGTGTGTTTAAAAAATGGAAAAAAATGTGTTCTGCACGAGGCATTTTAGCTGCAGCGACGCAAAAACGGCACAATTTGGCTAAAACGCAGCACGATCCTGATGCAGTGCAATCCCAATCCCGCCCAGAAGTCTTTTCTTTCCTATAAAACAAAAATTCCCGATAGATATGAATCCTTTTCATCCACATCTGTCGGGAATTCTATTTTTAACACAACCGATCTGTGCAGCGCACATCTGCTATTTTTCAGCAGTGCCTGTCCGCTTCAGCAGGCAATCGCGGTTAGCCCTTCTGAACGATATTTACCAGACGTCCGGGAACATAGATTTCCTTGACGATCTGACCGGTCAGCTTGTCTGCTACTGCAGCTTTACCTGCTGCAATCGCATCCTCTTTGGAGATATCTGCAGCGATCTTAATGGTCGCACGAACCTTGCCGTTTACCTGAACTGCGATTTCCACTTCAGATTCTACCGTCTTTGCTTCTTCATAAATCGGCCAGCTGGTCTGATACAGACGTCCACCATAGTTCATGATTTGCCACAGCTCCTCTGTCATATGGGGCGCTACAGGGTTTAACAGAATCAGCAGAGTTTTAAACTCATCTCTGGTTACCTTGCCAGCCTTGTAGAAATCATTGATCAGAGACATCATCGCAGCGATTGCAGTGTTATACTTTAAGGTCTCGAAGTCGGAAGAAACCTTCTTGATCGTCTGATGCATCCTGGTTTCCAGCTCCTTGGAATAGCCGGCTTCATCGGTTACAATCTCCTGCAGCTTCCAGACACGCTCCAGGAATCTTCTGCAGCCTTTTACGCCTTCATTGCTCCAGGCAGCGCTCAGTTCGAATGCGCCGATGAACATTTCATAGGTACGCAGGGTATCTGCACCGAACTCGTTGACAATATCATCCGGGTTTACCACGTTGCCGCGGGACTTACTCATCTTCTCGCCGTTTTCTCCCAGGATCATGCCGTGAGAGGTTCTCTTCTGGTAAGGCTCCGGACAGGGGAACAACCTTTTCGTCATACAGGAAACGATGCCAGAATCTGGAGTACAGAAGATGCAGGGTGGTATGCTCCATGCCGCCGTTGTACCAGTCAACCGGCATCCAGTATTTGAGGGCTTCCGGGCTTGCCAGTGCTTCCGTATTGTGGGGATCGGTATAACGCAGGAAGTACCAGGAAGAACCAGCCCACTGAGGCATGGTATCGGTTTCCCTCTCTGCAGGACCTCCGCAGCAGGGACAGGTTGTCTCTACCCAGCTTCTCATGGCAGCTAACGGAGATTCGCCGTTATCAGTGGGCATATAGCTTTCTACATCGGGCAGCTCCAGCGGAAGCTGATCTTCCGGAAGCGGCACATAGCCACACTTGTCACAGTGAACGATCGGGATCGGCTCGCCCCAGTAACGCTGTCTGGAAAATACCCAGTCACGCAGCTTGTAGTTCGTTTTCTGTGTGCCAATGTTTTCTTTTTTTCGAGATATTCGATGATCGCCTTTTTCGCTTCCGCTACCTCCATGCCGTTTAAGAAGCCGGAGTTTACCAGCTTTCCGGTTGCAACGTCTACAAAAGCAGCCTCGTTAACATCCACCGGACCTTCGGAGCTTTCTACAACCTGAATGATCGGCATGTTGAATTTCTTTGCGAACTCCCAGTCTCTTTCATCATGGGCAGGAACCGCCATGATTGCGCCGGTACCGTAGCTCATCAATACATAGTCGGAAACCCAGATGGGGATTTCTTTTCCGTTGACCGGATTGACTGCGGTCAGACCATCGATCTTTACACCGGTCTTTTCTTTTGCCAGCTCGGAACGCTCGAAGTCAGACTTTCTTGCAGCCTGCTCCTGATATGCTTTTACTTCGTCCAGGTTTTTGATCTCGGATGCAAACTTTTCAATATAAGGGTGCTCCGGGAAATTACCATATAAGTTACACCGAACAGAGTATCCGGACGTGTCGTATAAATACGCAGCTTGTCTTCCTTGCCTGCGATCGGGAAATCCACCTCTGCACCGGTCGAACGGCCGATCCAGTTTTTCTGGGAAACCTTGACGCGCTCGATGTAATCGACGTGATCCAGACCTTCCAGCAGCTTATCCGCATACTCAGTGATCTTTAACATCCACTGGCTCTTTACCTTACGGATAACTTCTGCGCCGCAGCGTTCGCAGTGGCCATTTACAACCTCTTCGTTTGCAAGTCCAACCTTACAGGAGGTACACCAGTTGATCGGCATCTCCGCTTTGTAAGCCAGTCCCGCTTTAAACAGCTTTAAGAAAATCCACTGAGTCCATTTGTAATATTCCGGATCGGTGGTGTTGATCTCTGTCCCAGTCAAAGGAATAGCCTAAGGAGTGCAGCTGCTCTTTGAAACGATGAACGTTATTTTTCGTTACGATCTTCGGATGGATGTGATTTTTGATCGCATAGTTCTCGGTCGGAAGTCCGAATGCGTCCCAGCCCATGGGATACAGTACGTTGTAGCCTTCCATTCTTCTCTTACGCGCAACGATATCCAGCGCCGTATACGGGCGGGGATGTCCAACATGCAGCCCCTGTCCTGACGGATAAGGGAACTCTACCAGCGCATAATACTTCGGTTTGGAATAATCGTCGGATGCGGCAAACGCCTTTTCGTCATCCCAGATTTTCTGCCATTTCTTTTCGATTTCCTTGGGATTATAAACCCGTTCCATGTGTGTCCTCCTGACTTGATTCCGTAAAAAAAACAGACCATCTCGCTCTTTCAAAAATAGAGACGAAACAGTCTGGCTCTTCGCGGTACCACTCTACTTCACAGGATCAAAAAATGCCCTGTGCATCTTGTCGTGCGCATAACGGCGCCACCCGCTTTCTGCTACCTTCCATATTTCATACGGCTTTCACAAAAAGAACTCCAAGACCAGTTCAAAGAATCTTTCTGCTGTCTCGCACCGTCCGGCAGCTCTCTGGATAGAAACAATCCTTTTACTTCTTCTCTTCAACGTCTGTCAAAAGTCTTAAATTTCTGTATTATTGTATCGTTCGCCCTTTCTTTTGTCAAGCCCAAAGTCGGAAAGAAGACCGCCTGCCGTCAATCAGAATACAAAACTCAAAAAACGGCTCCCGGGAAACTCCCGAAAGCCGTTTTTGTGCAGATCGTACTGCGGCGGAATGGAAGATGTCGCTTGCGCGACTCGCCGCAGCCGGTGCAGGTACCTCGACACATTCTTTTTTATCGTATAGGAAACTTCGTTTCCATACGATAAAAATGCTCCGCGAGGATGCGCACTCGGCGCAGGGGTAAATGGTTGCTAAAGCAACCGCGCCTCGGCGCGAGAATGTGCCAAGGCACATCCTTTTTTATTCTTCGCTGCCTTCTGCAACCTTTGCTGCTCTCGCTGCGATTTCTTTTTCCTGTACGTCTGAGGGAGCCTGCTCATATCTTGCAAACTCATATTCGTATACGCCGCGTCCGCCGGTCATGGAACGGAGATCTGTGCAGTAGCCATACAGATTGGAGGTCGGAACATCCGCTTCAATGATCTGCTTGCCGCCTGCAACGGGCGTCATGCCGAGCACTCTGCCGCGTCTCTTATTTAAATCGCCCATAACGTCACCGGTATAGGAATCCGGAACGGTTACTTTCAGAGAAGAAATGGGCTCTAACAGAACCGGGCCCGCTTCCATGAAGCCCTTCTTAAACGCCTGGGATGCAGCCATCTTGAACGCCATTTCGGAGGAGTCAACCGGATGATAGGAACCATCATATAAAACAGCCTTTACACCGACAACCGGATATGCTGCCAGAGGACCTTTCTGAACGGCTTCTGCGATACCCTTTTCTACTGCCGGGAAGTAGTTTTTCGGAACTGCGCCGCCGACAACCTCCTGTTCGAATACATAAGGAGCTTCCAGATCGCCGGAGGGCTCAAAACGCATCTTAACGTGACCATACTGACCGTGTCCGCCGGACTGTTTCTTATATTTATATTCAACGTCGGATTTCTTGCGGATCGTCTCGCGGTAAGCAACCTTCGGTTTGGAAAGTTCAATCTTTACTTTATATTCGTTTTTCCAGACGGCTTGCAATCACTTCCAGATGCTGCTCACCCATGCCGTAAAGCAGAGTCTGACGGTTCTCGGAATCGTTGACTACGCGCAGCGTCTTATCTTCGTCTGTCAGCTTCTGCAGAGACTGGGAAATCTTATCGATATCCGCCTTGTTAACCGCTTTATAGCGCTTTGCAGTATAAGGCTTGGAATATTCGGTCTTCGCATAAGCAACCGGATTTGCCTTGGTGGAAAGCGTATCACCGGTCTTCGCGCCGGTCAGCTTTGCAAGTGCGCCGAGGTCGCCGGCATGCAGCTCGCTCACTTCGATCGGTTTGTTGCCCTGCATCACATACAGCTTGCCGATCTTTGTCTCAACATCGCTGTCGCTGTTATACATCGTATCGTCCGTTTTGAGTACACCGGAGCAAACCTTAATCAGGGAATACTTACCGATGAAAGGATCGGAAATCGTCTTATAGATGTATGCGGATTTCGCTTTGGAGAAATCATAATCCGCCTGGAAAATGCCGTTTGTCTTTAAGCTGATGCCTGCGCATATCCTGTCTTCCGGGCTGGGAACGTATTTTACAATATCATCCAGCAGCGTGTAAACGCCCTGGCAGAGGGTGTTGGAGCCCATCGATACGGGAACGATCGAGCCATCAATAACGTTAGTACGCAGCGCTGCACGAATTTCGGATTCGGAGAAAGTCTCGCCGCCAAAATAGCGCTCCATGAACGCTTCGCTCGTTTCTGCAACCGCTTCCATCAGCGTCTCTCTGCAGATCTCAAGATTCGGTCTGTTGTAATCCGGGATTTCGCAGGAAACAACCTCCTTGCCCTGCCAGCGGTTACCGGTTTCGGATACGACGTTGACATAGCCTACGAAGTGCTCGTTTTCACGAATCGGCAGGTTAAACGGTGCGATCTTCTTACCGTATTTTCTTTCAGATCTTCTACGATCTGACGATAGGAGGCGTTATCCACGTCCATGTTGGTAACATAGACAAAACGGGGCAGTTTATATTTTTCGCAGAGCTCCCATGCCTTCTCGGTGCCGACTTCAATGCCGGATTTGCCGTTAATTACGATGATGGCAGCGCCTGCAGCCTTTACTGCTTCTTCTACTTCGCCTACAAAGTCAGAATATCCGGGAGTATCCAAAATATTTATCTTCACGCCGTTCCATTCGATGGGAACAACGGAGGTATTAATCGAAATCTGTCTCTTCTGTTCTTCCTTGCCATAATCACTGACGGTATTGCCGTCTGTGACCTTACCCATTCTGGATGTAATGCCAGCCAGATAAGCCATTGCCTCAGTCAGACTGGTTTTGCCCGAACCGCCATGGCCTAACAGAACCACGTTACGGATCTTGTCAGTTGTGTAAATGTTCATCTTCATTCCTCCGTATGTTGCAAATTCTGGGTATTCTGTCAAAGATTTTTAGATGATTAAAATCATTCCCAATTTCCCCATGTGGATATTCTACTAAACTTTCACATTTTTAGCAAGCCTTTTCGTCATTTTGGACATGTTTTTCTTTGACTATCTGAAAATCTTTTCGCCAGTTCTGTAAAAGCTAGACTTTCCCGTGTATTCTTATAGAATATTTATACAGGATACAATTGACTTTCGCACTTTAAAGTGCTATATTACAAGGAGATTTTTCGAAAAGAAGATACAGAATCAAAGATTTTTCACTCAAGGGAGGACTTTACTTATGATCATTGTAATGAAACCGAAGGCAGCGGATAAAAATATAAAGGCTGTCACACAGTATATTGAAGCAAACGGTCTGACCGCACATCTGTCCCAGGGCGAACAGGTTACGATCATCGGCGTAGTCGGTGACAAATCCCGTCTTTCCACAGAAAATATTGCACTGCTTGCAGACGTGGACCGGATCGTTCCCGTCACGGAAAGCTATAAGCTCGCAAACCTGAAATTTCATCCGGAGCCGTCTGTCGTAAAGGTCGGCTGCACCTCTATCGGACCGAACACCCGGACGATTATGGCAGGTCCCTGCGCGGTGGAATCCAACGACCAGCTGATGCTGATCGCCGAAGCAGTCAAGAAAAACGGCGCGACCATCCTGCGCGGCGGTGCATATAAGCCCCGTACCTCCCCTACTCCTTTCAGGGTCTTGAAGAAGAGGGCTTAAAATACATGAAGGAGGCCGGAAAAGCCTTCGATCTGGCGACGATCTGCGAGGTTGTCAGCCTGGAAGCGATCGAAGCAGCAGTCAAATATGTCGATATGATCCAGATCGGTGCCCGCAATATGCAGAATTTCATCTTATTAAAAGAAGCCGGACGTTCCGGTCTTCCGGTTTTATTAAAGCGGGGGTTGTGCGCGACGATTGACGAATGGCTCAATGCCGCAGAATATATTATGGCGGAAGGCAACCCGAATGTGGTATTATGTGAAAGAGGTATCCGTACTTATGAAACTTCCACGAGAAATACATTGGATTTGAGCGCGGTTCCCGTCTTAAAGGAGCGGACACATCTGCCGGTTATTGTAGACCCGTCCCATGCGACAGGTGCTTACCGTTATGTGCCTCCGATGGCAAAAGCGCCGTTGCCTGCGGCGCGGACGGTCTGATGATCGAGGTGCACAACAATCCTGCCTGCGCTCTTTCTGACGGTCCTCAGTCTTTGAATTTTGAAAAATTCGCCCGTCTTTCCAAAGAGCTCGATCCGTTCTGGAAGCTTGCGGGCAGAAATTAAGGAGTAAGTTACTGTCATGATTACCTGTGGTTTTGTCGGACTCGGCTTAATCGGCGGTTCCATCGCCAGGGCATTGAAGGCCAACCGGAAGGATATTGTCATCATCGCCTGCGACCCAAACGAAGAAACGTTGAAGCTCGCAACAGAACAGAAAATTGCGGATGAAGCCTATCCGGCTCCCTGCGACGCGTTTACCGCCTGCGATTATATTTTCCTGTGCGCGCCCGTTTCCCACAACGATGAGAACCTGTTAAAAATTTTATCCTACCGCAAAAAGGACTGTATCCTGACCGATGTCGGGAGCGTCAAGACGCCGATCAATTCGCTGATCCACTCTCTGGGACTAACGGACTGCTTTATCGGCGGACATCCGATGGCGGGCAGCGAGCGAATCGGCTTTGCCAATTCCAAGGCGGGCCTTTTGGAAAACGCCTACTACATTCTCGCTCCCGCGCCGCAGGTTCCCGCTGCGAAAATCGCAGAATTCCAGGGGCTTGTCACCTCCATGGGAGCGATCCCGCTGCAGGTGGAAAGCCAGAAGCATGATTATGTGACCGCTGCTGTCAGCCACCTGCCTCATATCGTTGCTGCCGCCCTCGTCCATCTGGTACAGGATCATGACGATGCTCAGGGACTGATGAAATCCATCGCTGCAGGCGGGTTTAAGGATATCACGCGGATCGCCTCCTCTTCCCCTGTCATGTGGGAGCAGATCTGCATGACCAACACAGTCAATATTTCCAGACTGCTGCAGGATTATATCGACGCCCTTGGCGTCGTTCAAAAGAGCTGCAGGAACACGATTCTGCCTCGCTCTATACCTTTTTTGACGGTGCACGCGCATACCGCGATTCCTTTATCGACGCCGGAAGCGGCCCGATCAAAAAGGATTACTCTATCCGTCTGGATATCCCGGATGAAGCAGGTTCTATCGCCGCCGTCTCCACGCTTTTGGCGCTGAACAACATCAGCATCAAAAATATCGGCATCGTCCATAATCGGGAGGCACAGGAAGGCGTCCTGCGAATTGAATTTTACGAAGAAGATTCGATTACAAAGGCGATTCAGCTGCTGAACAGACGCGGCTATGTAACGCATATCTGAAAAAATTGATAAACGGAAAGGATTTTAATGGTATGATGGAACTGACAGCCAGCAAAGCGCTGCGTGGAGAAGTGACCGTCCCCGGAGATAAATCGATCTCCCACCGCAGCGTGATGTTCGGAGCAATCGCACAGGGAACGACAGAGGTTACGAATTTTTTACAAGGAGCGGACTGTCTTTCAACAATCAGCTGCTTTCAAAAACTCGGCATTGAAATTGAAAATACACCGGAGCGCATTTTAGTACACGGGAAAGGCTTACACGGGCTGTCTGCGCCCTCTGAGGTGTTGGATGCAGGCAATTCCGGAACGACAACCCGGCTGATTTCCGGCATTTTAAGTGGTCAGACCTTTGAAACAACGCTGACCGGGGACGCTTCCATTCAGAAGCGTCCGATGAAACGCATTATGGAGCCGCTTTCTCTGATGGGTGCAAAAAAATCGAAAGCGTCCGTAAAATGGCTGCGCGCCGCTTCGCATCACCGGCAGCAGCCTGCACGGGATCACTTATTCCACGCCGGTCGCATCCGCACAAGTCAAATCCTCGATCCTGCTCGCCGGTCTTTATGCAGATGGTCAGACGAGCGTAACAGAGCCCGCTCTCAGCCGCAACCACACGGAGCTGATGCTTTCCGGTTTCGGCGCAGATATCTGCTCTGACGGACTGACTGCAACGATCACACCAGGAAACGAGCTGTATGCACAACAGATTTTTGTCCCCGGCGATATCTCTTCCGCAGCTTATTTCCTGGCAGCAGGTCTTTTGGTCCCTGGCTCTGAGCTTCTGATCCGCAATGTCGGCATCAATCCTACCCGCGCAGGAATCCTGACCGTGATCCGCGCAATGGGTGGAAATCTGACTGTTTTAAACGAACGTGCCTGCGCAGGGGAACCGGTTGCTGATCTGCTCGTCTCTGCTTCTTCCCTGCATGGAACAACTGTAGAGGGAAATCTGATCCCGGCACTGATCGATGAAATTCCCATGATTGCCGTAATGGCTGCATTTGCCAACGGACAGACTGTGATCCGTGACGCCGCTGAATTAAAGGTCAAGGAATCTGACCGTATTGCCACGGTGACTGCCGGGCTGCGCGCGATGGGCTGTGATATCACACCTACGGACGACGGTATGATAATCCGTGGAGGAAAAACACTTCACGGCGCAGAAATCGATTCCTATCTCGACCACCGCATTGCCATGAGCTTCGCAGTTGCCGCGCTGGCAGCCGATGGCGTTACTTCTATTAAAGATGCGGATTGTGTCAAAATCAGTTATCCCAACTTCTATGATGATCTGCTGGGTCTGGCGAAGTAAAAATATCGCACCGGCATCGGCATGGTAACGCACCTTCCATAGACAAACAAAACCGGTCTGTGTTTCCTCTCATAAGGATTCCCAGTCCGGTTTTTAATTCATGACAATAGAATGCTAGCAGAGCGTGCATTCTATTGTTGCAATCTCAAATTTTCTATGATTCTGTAGTACAAAAACATCTGTGCCAGTCACTACTTCCTCTGCATCTGCCAAAGGCGTTGCTCGTCATACCCCCATCCAATCAGCTCTTTTACCTGCTCGTCTGCGGTTTCATCCGGATGGTAATAATGCAGCATATGGATGACGTTCTTTTCCCGTTCATTCGCCGGTTCATATCCAGTTAAAAAGCTCTGCCACACGGTCTTTTAATTCAACCGGAGTTTCCCACTGCGGAACCTCCCTGCCCGCCAGCTTACAGAGCAGCCCGCAGGCATAGCCCATTTCATAATTTCCCGTCATCACGGAGGTTTCATGCTGCGATTTGATTATCACTGACATTCTTGCAAGATCAGGTACCATAACTTACTCTGCCGGGCATTCCCGGCTTCCTTTCTTTTTTCTGCGGTCTGTCAGGGCAAGCAACGCGCCCGGGACCAATGGAATAATGTTGACCGCACACCGCAGCAGGATCATGGCTGCACCTGCTTCTGCCGCTCCTACGATCTTTGTGGAAAACATCAGAAAAACAAATTCCAGAGAACCCAGCCCTGCGGGCGTCGGAATTACACCCGCCAGCATCTGTGCCGCGGCTGTAATACACACAATCTGCCAGAGGGAAACCGGAAGGTCTGCCGACAACACAAACCAGGGAACCAGATACCAGCAGGTCAGCTTTGCAAAATCGCACAGAAAAATACCTCCTGCCGTTCGCGGCGAATGCTTTAACAATCGGAGCGATTCCTCCTGCATGGAATCAATCTGCGCTTTCATTTTATCCCGTTTATCCTGCCATTTCCCATGACACAGCCGTTCTGCAATCAAAAATCCCCAATTGGAAAACGGCGGGCATGCCGTTACCAGAAGCAGCACTGCGGTAATCAGCGCTGTCAAACCGATTCCCGATGCCAGAAACGCCGTATAGCCGGAGACGCTTTCATCCTTCGCAAACAGCAGACAGAGAAAGCCAATCAGACCATACAGCGTAATCGATACTTTATGGAAAATATATTGCACCATGGATAGCCCTGCCCCGCGTGCAAGCGGAAGCCCGTCCCGGTTCATTTCATACATCTGTGCGACCCGCCGCCGCTTCCAAGGGTTGTCGTCCGAAAAAGCTGCATACAAACGAACATCTCACGCCCTGCATCCAGGAATAATGCTTTACAGACTGCCGCATCAAAAGCCAGATGATCGTTCCTTCCCAGACCAGATAGGTCAACGATAGCACAATAATTATAAAGATCGTCCAGTCAGGCAATTTGCGGATTTTTTCGCCGCCTGCGCCAGAAAATTTCTTTCATACCAGCAGGCAAAGAAAATCAATCCAAATACCAGGACATATTTCAGCCAGCTCTTCTTTTTTCCCTGTTTCAAGGCAAATTCAGCTCCTTTTATGCTTTCATCCCGTCTAGCATAACGCTGAACCCCCATTTTGTCACTGGACAATTTTTTCGCTTCGGGTAATAATTCCGTTTAAAACTCGATTCCCTTCCGCGCCGGAATCTGTTTCTGGTACGGATGACGCACCCCGTGGATTTCGCTCACATAGTCCGCCGCCTCCAAAAATACCGGATCAGGATTTCGTCCGGTCAGCACCAGCTCCAGCGTCGCCGGTTTTTTCAAAATAAAATCTTTTGCCGTTTCTTTGTCGAGCAGTCCATGCGCATACGCCGCCTGAAATTCGTCGAAAATCAGCACGTCGATTTCTCCGCTTTTTGCCATGGAAATCGCCTCCTGCAGCATCTGATTGTGACACACGGTGATCTCCTTTTTGTCCTGCTCCGTCATGGAAAAGGTAAATCCCCAGTTTTTGTCGCAGCGCACCAGGCTGATCTGCGGAATTTGCGCAAGAGACGCAAGCTCCCCCGTTTCTGTTCCCTTTAAAAACTGCACAATATGCACGCGTAGACCGCAGCCTGCCGCCCGTAGTGCAAGCCCCAGCGCCGCTGTCGTCTTTCCTTTTCCGTCGCCGCAGTAAATTTCCAGCAGCCCCTGCTGCAGATGCATCCGCGGTGACTTTGATTGCTGACCGGAGGTCTGCTGTTCTGTATCTTGTTCCATCACTGAAATTCCTCTTTATTTTCTCACGATTACTTCTTTTATTATATATGGAACAGAGCGACATGACAATCGTTATCTATTTTCTAATCAGAAAAGACATGCTGTTCAGAAGCCCCTCGGAACCACCATTAACAGACAGCTGTTTTATGTGAATGCTGCGCAATGCTCTTCCAGAACCGCGTGAAGTGCTGTCGCACTGCTGGTATGTACACGTGCTACCGGAATCTGATTCTTCTTCGCTTCCTGCGTCACGCTGATGACCATTTTGTGGGAAACTGTGCTGATAAACAAAATCAGCAAATCCGGGCAACCAATCTTCTTTTTCAAGGAACCGTTTTCCTTTGCAAAAACCTTCGCCTTACAGCCATGCTCCTTGCAGATATTTTCATACTGCGTTACCATTCTCTCATTTCCACCGATAATTACAACACTCATGCCGTTACCCCTTTATTTTCTGCACTGAAACGGTGCATTGGTTTTATTAGGTTAGTATTGACTAACTTAAGTTACATAATACCATGCCGGTTCATAAAATGCACGCTTTTTTTTTTATTCGAGGGTGTAAAAATCTGTGTAAAAAGCCTGGCAAGCCATTCTTGCCATAAAACAGCTGACTCTACGAGCATTATTTCTGTTTCTTCCAATATAAGGCATTCCTGCCGCTTTTGCGAAATCGTCAAAATGAATAGCGAACTGTAAAAAAACATCTGCGAGTTCAGGAATTGTTTATATTTTTTTAGTTGATTTTAGTTTTTAAATATGTATAATATATAAATGAAGCGGATTTGTTCCTTTTTTGAAACAATCTGCCAGAACCTGCAATGCAGGAAATGTAAGGAAAGGAAAGAGGTTAATACAAATGGCTGTAATCGATTTAAGCAAGTATGGTATTACCGGAACTACCGAGGTTGTCTACAATCCTTCTTATGAAGTATTATTCGAAGAAGAGACCAAACCCGGACTGGAAGGTTATGAAAAGGGACAGGTCAGCGAGCTGGGTGCTGTAAACGTTATGACAGGTATCTACACCGGACGTTCTCCCAAAGACAAATTCATCGTTGTTGATGAAAATTCCAAGGATACTGTATGGTGGACATCTGACGAATACAAGAATGATAACCACCCCGCTACCCAGGAAGCATGGCAGGCAGTCAAGGAACTCGCTCAGAAAGAACTTTCCAATAAGAAACTGTACGTTGTGGATGCATTTTGCGGTGCAAACAAAGATACCCGTATGGCAATCCGTTTCATCGTTGAAGTAGCATGGCAGGCACATTTCGTAACCAACATGTTCATCAAGCCCACTGCGGAAGAGCTTGAGAACTTCGAGCCCGATTTCGTTGTTTACAACGCTTCCAAGGCTAAAGTTGAAAACTACAAGGAACTCGGCTTAAACTCCGAGACCGCTGTTATGTTCAATATCACAAGCCGCGAGCAGGTTATCATCAACACCTGGTACGGTGGAGAGATGAAGAAAGGTATGTTCTCCATGATGAACTACTACCTGCCGTTAAAGGGCATCGCTTCCATGCACTGCTCCGCTAACACAGATAAGAACGGCGAGAACACCGCTATCTTCTTCGGTCTGTCCGGTACCGGTAAGACCACCCTGTCTACAGATCCCAAGCGTCTGCTGATCGGTGATGATGAGCACGGCTGGGATGACAATGGCGTATTCAACTTCGAAGGCGGCTGCTACGCTAAGGTTATCAACCTGGACAAGGAGTCCGAACCCGACATCTACAATGCGATCAAACGCAACGCTCTGCTTGAGAACGTTACTCTGGATGCAGAAGGCAAGATCGATTTCGCGGATAAGAGCGTAACCGAGAACACCCGTGTATCCTACCCGATCAATCATATTCAGAACATCGTACGTCCGATCTCTTCTGCTCCCGCAGCGAAGAACGTTATCTTCCTGTCTGCAGATGCGTTCGGCGTACTGCCTCCGGTATCTATTCTGACACCTGAGCAGACTCAGTATTACTTCCTGTCCGGTTTCACAGCTAAGCTGGCTGGTACAGAGCGCGGCATCACAGAGCCTACTCCTACCTTCTCCGCATGCTTCGGCCAGGCATTCCTGGAACTGCATCCTACCAAGTATGCACAGGAACTGGTTAAGAAGATGAAAATGAGCGGCGCTAAGGCTTATCTGGTAAATACCGGATGGAACGGAACCGGCAAGCGTATCTCCATCAAGGATACCCGCGGCATTATCGACGCCATCTTAAACGGCGATATCCTGAACGCGCCTACCAAGAAGATCCCTTACTTCAACTTCGAAGTTCCCACCGAGCTGCCCGGCGTAGATCCTGCTATTCTGGATCCTCGCGACACCTATGCTGATGCTTCCGCATGGGAAGAAAAAGCAAAAGACCTGGCTGCAAGATTCAATAAGAACTTTGCAAAATACGAGGGCAACGAAGCTGGTAAGGCATTGGTTGCTGCTGGTCCTCAGCTGTAATCAGCACTTGCAACATATTGATCTTTTGAAAAGGAGATGCAGTTTTGCATCTCCTTTTTTATCGTATAGAAACTTCGTTTCTATACGATAAAAACGCTCCGCGAGGATCGCACTGCGGCGGAATGCTAGAATGTCGCTTACGCGCCCCGCCGCAGGCGGAGAATCCTGTAGAGCAGGATTCTTTTTCATCGCTCTTCCTCTCAGGAACAGATTTTGCTTTTATCGATTTTTCTTGCAATTTCTTATAATTTGTCTTATGATAAAAAACGTGCGTTTTTATAAAAATTTAATGATTTATATTCTTTTTTATCATTCGAATATATCTTCTAAAATCGTACAACTCTACCGTTTCTTATTTTACTCAAAGGAAGGAACTTTCCATATGGAAAAATTAAAACCGAAGCTGTTTTCTGTCATGAAAACCTACACCCGTGAGCAGTTTGTCAAAGATGTGGTTGCCGGCATTATCGTTGCAATCATCGCTCTTCCGTTGTCCATCGCCCTCGCCCTTGCCTCCGGCGTCACACCGGAAAAAGGCATCTACACTGCGATCACAGCAGGCTTTGTCATCTCTTTTCTGGGCGGAAGCCGCGTCCAGATCGCAGGTCCGACTGCAGCATTTGCAACGATCGTCGCCGGAATTGTTGCAAAAAACGGCATGGACGGACTGATTATCGCTACTCTGCTGGCAGGCGTGATCCTGATCCTGATGGGTCTGCTGCGCCTCGGCAACCTCATTAAGTTTATTCCATATACGATCACAACCGGCTTTACCTCCGGTATCGCTGTAACAATTTTTATCGGTCAGATCAAGGATTTTCTCGGTCTGAGCATCGTTACCGATGAACCGCTGATTGAAACGATGGATAAATTAAAGGCTGTTTTCGTCTTTATCGGCACGCTGAACGTACAAGCGCTGCTTGTTGGCGTTCTCAGCCTCGCCATCCTGATTTTCTGGCCGATGCTTCCCGGCTTTTTAAAACGGATTCCCGCTTCCCTGATCGCCGTAATTGCTGGCAGTGCTGCGGTAGCTGGTCTGCATCTGAACGTCAATACGATAGGGGATCTGTATGAAATTTCTAATAAGCTGCCGGCGATTTCGCTTCCGGCGTTCTCCCTGACAACCGTTCAGAACGTCCTGCCAGACGCCTTTACGATCGCGATTTTAGCAGCAATCGAGTCCCTGCTCTCCTGTGTCGTTGCGGACAGCATGGTAAACAGCCGTCACCGCTCCAATATGGAACTGATCGCACAGGGTGCCGGAAACATCACCTCCGCGCTGTTCGGCGGCATCCCCGCCACCGGAGCCATCGCCAGAACCGCCGCAAACATCAAAAACGGCGGTCGCACTCCGATCGCCGGAATGGTGCATTCTGTTGTCCTTCTGCTGATCCTGGTTGTCCTGATGCCCTACGCTGCCCTGATTCCTATGCCGGTTATCGCAGCGATCCTGTTTATGGTTGCCTATAATATGTGCGACATCAAAACCTTTGTCAACCTCTGCAAAACCTCTCCGAAGAGCGATATTATCGTTTTGGTCAGCACCTTTGTTCTGACGGTCGTATTCGATCTTGTCGTTGCCATCGAGGTCGGCATCCTGCTCGCTGCGATTCTGTTTATGAAACGTATGAGCGACGTTACAGAAGTAGAAGGCTGGAAATATGTCGATGAGGACGACGATGCGGACAGCCTTGCCCTGCGCGTTGTACCAGATCACATTACAGTTTATGAAATCAGTGGTCCCCTTTTTTCGGCGCTGCGGATAAGATTCTGAAAATCACCCTCGACGAAAAGCGCCGCTGTCTCGTCCTTCGTATGAGAAGTGTCAGCGCCATCGACGCGACCGCCATGCATAACCTTGAAAAGCTCTACGAGGACTGTCAGAAAAAGGGCATTCAGCTGATTTTCTCCCATGTCAACGAACAACCCAGGCGTGTCATGGAAAAAACGGCTTTATCGAAAAAGTCGGTGCCGACAACTTCTGTGCTCATATTGATGACGCCCTAAAGCGCGCCGAGCAGCTGTAGCTTGTGCAAAAGCAGCTCATCACTGTTCTGATAAAAATCGCATTTTGAATACATCCGCCGCAGAGTTCTGACTTTTTGCGGCGGATTTTATAAAAATTTAATTTTTCTCTTGAAAAATATCACATTTGCGTATATCATATTGCCCATAGGCAATTTCGAAATGAAGTTTGCAGGAAAAGACATTTTGTCTACCGAAGGAGTAAAACTCTCAGGTGCTGTAGTTTGCAGCGCAACTGTAAATGGATCGACTCTCTGGAGACACCCGGATCAGCCGGGGGCCGAAGGTGCAACATACGAATTTCTCGTATGAATCTCTCAGGTAAAAAGGACAGAGAAGATATTACGCAAGTATTCTGTATCTTCCTGAGACTGACGCAAAAAGGATTTCTTTTGGTGCAGTCTCTTTTTTTATTCGCAGCATAGAATATTCGCAATCTTATATTCTATCATGCTTTAAACGATATCTGTCTGCGCAGCGGATATTTCGTTTTTCCGGCGAATAAACCAGTCCGGCACACTGCCCTTTCTATTTTCACGAGTGATTCCAAATCTCTTCTTTCATTTCGAAACGCTTTCCTTACGCATAGCATAGCGTAGCATGGCATCAGAACGACATCTGCGGCCAAAAATCTGTTATAACAAAGAATATCTGTTGCAGCAAAAATAAGAAAGGATTCGAATACCATGTGGAATTCTATCAATCAAGCTCTGAATATAATCGACAACTTTGTCTGGGGTGTACCGTTGATGGTACTGATTATTGCCGGCGGACTGCTTTTGACCATCCGCCTCGGTCTGCTCCAGATTCGTAAGCTTCCCCTTGCACTGAAATGGATGCTTCAAAATGAGGAAGGCGGAAAAGGTGAAATTTCCAGCTTCTCCGCACTCTGTACCGCACTGAGTGCAACGATCGGTACCGGAAATATCGTCGGTGTCGCAACGGCGGTTTGTGCAGGCGGTCCCGGTGCTCTGTTCTGGATGGTTGTAGCAGCGTTTCTCGGCATGGCAACCAAATACTCCGAAGGTCTGCTGGCAGTCAAATACCGTACCGTTGCTGAAGACGGACACAGCCTCGGCGGTCCCTTCTACTATATTGAACTCGGCATGGGCAAAAATTTTAAATGGCTCGCAAAGATTTTCGCCTTCTTCGGCGTCTGTGTCGGTCTCTTCGGCATTGGTACCTTCAGCCAGGTCAATGGTATTTCCAGTGCAGTACATGGTTTCTTTGATCCAAACGATGCCTTTACTGTAAAAATTCTGCCGTTCCTTGGCGAATATTCCTGGTCCGTTGTCATTGCTTCCCTGATTCTCTCCTTCTGCGTCGCAGCTGTTTTGATCGGCGGCGTCAAGAGAATTGCAAGCGTCAGCCAGATCATCGTTCCCTTCATGGCAGTCATCTATTTTGTATTCGCAGTGATCCTGATCTGCTGCAACATCACCAAAGTGCCTGCAGCGTTTGCAACCATCGTAACCGCAGCGTTTTCTCCAAAAGCGATTACCGGCGGTGCAGTCGGCAGCATGCTCATCGCAATGCAGAAGGGTGTTGCCCGCGGCATCTTCTCCAATGAAGCCGGTCTGGGAAGCGCGCCCATCGCTGCAGCTGCTGCACAGACGAACTCCCCTGTCCGTCAGGGTCTTGTCAGCATGACCGGTACGTTTATTGACACGATCATCATCTGTACCTTAACCGGTCTTTCCATTGTTCTGACAGGTGCATGGCAGGTAGAAGGTCTGGAAGGTGTTCAGGTAACAACCTATGCATTCCAGCATGGTCTTCCGTTTCCTGCACAGTTTTCTTCCCTTTATCCTGATGCTCTGCCTTGTATTCTTCGCCTTTACAACAATCCTTGGCTGGGATTACTACAGTGAACGCTGCCTGGAAGATTTAAGCGGCGGCAATATGAAGCACGTTAAGATCTTTCGGTGGATCTACATTCTGGCTGTCTTTATCGGACCTTACATGACGGTGAGCGCTGTCTGGACCATCGCTGATATCTTCAACGGTCTGATGGCTATCCCGAACATGATCGCGTTGTTCGCATTGAGCGGTGTCATTGTAAAAGAAACCAGAGCATTCTTCCAGCATGCAAAAGAAGAGGCACTCGCAGAGCACCGTTCTTTTGAAGAAGTGTGTGAGGAGAATTTAAACGAAGAAGAAGCGCCCGCGAACTAAAACTATTATCCAAGACCCCCTTCCCGATCTGGTTGGTATGCCCTTTGCGACTGACCTGATCGGGTTTTTTAATGCTCTTTACACATTGGTTCATAAAAAACAGCCGCACCCGGATGATTTCTCATCTGTGATGCGGCTGTTTTATTATCAGCAGCATGTACGCAAAGCACATTCTGCTGTATACGTCTTGCGGCGCTCTTTATTCATGACAATAGAATGCTCGCAGAGCGTGCATTCTATTGTTGATTTTTGAAGTCGAGGAAATTATTCGCCCTTCTCCAGAGCCAGAGTCTTGGTTGTGATATCACAAACCTCTGCAGGTCCGTAGTACTGGATTGCACCCGGATATACATAGCAGGTGTTCTCAGACCACTCTTCTCTGTGTGCCTCGAAGTATTTGAAGGGCTTGCCATCCAGCTCAACCAGAGCCTTACGGATAACAGGCTTGTCTTCGCCATGTCTTCTCTCCATGTTCATCATCTTGGTGATGGGCATACCACCTGCAACCCACTCAGCTGCCGGTTTGGACAGGTTGGAAACCTTGGAAAGGTAACCATTGTAACCATACTGGATCAGCATGAATGCATTGTAACCTAAGGAGTAGCAGTAATCGGAATCGAAGTTGGAAGGGAATGCACATCTTCCTTCGTAACCGAAGAAATGATGCAGTGCATTGAACTTACCGTTGTATGTGCCTGCAGCCTTTCTCTCAGCCAGCTTGTCAGCTACCAGAGCGGAGAACAGCTTCTCCGGACTCGATCAGGGAAACCTGTACGTTGCCGTGAGGATCTCTCTCCAGGAACAGCTGCTGCTGAATGTTTTCCGGCAGGATCGCAAAGACGCCCATTGATTCTTTAGACAGACCGTTTTCGATGAACGCATATTTTTCTTTCCAGGTAGGAAGTGCATTGAACGCATCTGCCTTGCTGCCTGCTAACAGCTCGTTGATCTCAGCGATCAGTGCGGAGAACTCGGGAACGAATTCTACAACGCCTTCAGGGATGATTGCAACACCGAAGTTCATGCCCTTTGCTGCTCTCTTTGCTACAGAATCAGCGATGTAGTCAGCGATCTGGGACAGGGACATCTTCTTTGCTGCAACTTCTTCGGAAATCAGGCAGATGTTCGGCTGGGTTTCCAGTGCGCACTCCAGAGCAACATGGGAAGCGCTGCGGCCCATAACCTTAATGAAGTGCCAATATTTCTTAGCAGAGTTTGCATCTCTTTCGATGTTACCGATTACTTCGCTGTAGGTCTTTGCAGCGGTATCGAAACCAAAAGAGCACTCGATATCTTCATTCTTTAAGTCGCCGTCGATGGTCTTCGGGCAGCCGATTACCTGTACGCCGGTGTTGTTTGCAGCGAAGTACTCAGCCAGTACAGCTGCGTTGGTGTTGGAATCGTCGCCACCGATGATAACGATTGCGGTGATGCCGTGCTTCTTGCAGACTTCAGCAGCGATTGCGAACTGTTCCTGAGTCTCCAGTTTGGTTCTGCCGGAACCGATGATATCGAAACCGCCGGTGTTTCTGTATGCATTGATATACTCGTCATCAAAAACAAGATAATCGTCTTCGATCAGACCGCTCGGACCGTTCTTGAAGCCGTACAGTACGTTCTCCGGGTTGGTTGCCTTTAATGCATCGTATAAACCGCAGATAACGTTGTGTCCGCCAGGAGCCTGTCCGCCGGAAAGGATAACGCCTACAACCTGCTTCTTCGCAACGGAAGTGTTCGCACCTTTCTGGAAAGTGATCTCCTTTTTTACCGTAGGTATTGGGGAACAGCGCTTTGATCTTCTCCTGATCTGCAACGCTCTGAGTCTCTTCGCCTTCCTTAACGCAGATATCTGCAATGCCGTGTCTTAGCATGCCGGGAAGCTTCGGAGCATACTCATATCTGGCTTTCTGTAAAGCTGAAATTTCCATAATCCTTCTCCTTCTTGTATTTCTACAACATTTTTTCATTCATAGTTGATTATAAGCTATTTTTTTTCAAAAAGTAAACAACTAATCCCTTTTTTCGCAAAGGGATGCCCATTTCCGTCCGTATTTTCTCAAATCTCCCGAATATCATACGGAGTGGTCTGATATACGTAATAATTTAGCCAGTTTGTATACAATCCGTTGCAGTGTGCACGCCAGGAAAGGAGCGGTTTCTTCTCCGGATTGTCCTCCGGATAATAGTTTTCCGGCACATGGATCGGAAGTCCCTTGTCGCGGTCGCGCTTATACTCTCCATCCAGCGTGTAGCGATCGTATTCCGGATGTCCCATGACGAAAATCTGCCGTCCGCCCTCAGTCATACATAAAAGAACTCCCGCTTTGTCCGATTCCGCCATAACGGTCAGCTCTTTGCAGGCATGGATCAGCGCTGCAGGTGTTTCGGTATGTCTGCTGTGGGGGATACAAAAAACATCGTCAAATCCGCGCACCAGCGGCTCTTTGCGGTTTAACACACGGTGTTCAAATACCCCGAAAAGCTTTTCCGACAACAGGCGTTTGTCGAGTCCGAAGTGGTAATACAGACCTGCCTGAGCGCCCCAGCAGATGTGGAACGTGGAATGGACGTGGGTCTTTGACCACTCCATAATTTCGCAGAGTTCTTTCCAGTAATCCACTTCTTCGAAGGGGATCTGTTCCACCGGTGCACCCGTGATAATCAGGCCATCGTATTTGTTGGATTTCAAATCATCAAACGTATCGTAAAATTTATTCAGATGTGTTGCAGAGGTATTCAGAGACAGATGGCTGTTCATCTTCATAAAGGTCACGTCCACCTGCAGCGGCGTATTGGACAGCGACCGAAGAAGCTGCAGCTCCGTATCCTGTTTGACCGGCATCAGATTCAGAATACAGATCTGCAATGGGCGGATATTCTGGTGCATCGCACGATATTCGTCCATCACGAAAATATTTTCATTATCCAGAATCTCTCTGGCAGGCAGATCACTCTGTATTTTAATCCGCATTTTCTCTCTCACTTTCCTGCCGCTGTGCGGCGTTTCTTTTGAAAAATTCGTCCGGACGGTTATTTTTCCAGATACTGCTTCATAAACTCTTCTTCTGTCAATACAGCTATGCCCAGCTCCCGCGCTTTTTTATTTTTGGCGGAATTGGAGGTACTGTCATTGTTGATCAGACAGACGGTTTTGCCCGTCACGCTTCCGGTTACCTTTCCGCCGAGGGCTTCGATCTTTTCCTTTAAGGCACTGCGGTTTTCAAAGTGGTTCAGGCTGCCCGTAATAACAAAGGACTGCCCGGAAAGCGGCAGGGCTTCTTCTGAAAAGGTTTCCTGCTCCAGCTCCACTTCCTTTAATAAAAGCTCCAGCGCAGTTTTATTTTTTTCCTGGGCAAAAAAATCCACAAACGCACCTGCGATGACTGGTCCTACGCCATCCATCGCCGCCAGCTCTTCTGTAGGTGCAGCGAGCATTTTGTCCAGATCATTTTTATATTCCCGACAAATCATCCGTGCATTGGCAATTCCGATATTCGGGATTCCAAGGCTGTAAATCAGGCGTGCAAGATTTGTATGTCTCGCTTTTTCAACGCTCGCTTCGAGATTCTGATACGATTTTTCGCCGAAGCCGTCCATCTGCATAATCGCATCCCGGTGTCTGTCCAGATGGAACAGATCTGCATAGGTATGCAAAAAGCCCTCCGCCAGAAATTTTTCCAGCGTCGCTTCGGAAAGTCCGTCGATATTCATCGCGTCCCGGCTGACAAACAGCGTAAAAGATTTGATCTTTTTGGCATCGCAGTCCGGGTTCGGGCAGACTAACGTCTCCGTATCGTTTTCTTTTTACAATCCGGGTCTCTCCCCTGACAGACCGGACAGGTGCAGGGAATTTCCAGCGTACCGCTTTTGGTCAGATTTTCCGCGATCTGCGGGATAATCATGTTTGCCTTATAGACTGTAATCCGGTCGCCGATGCCGAGCTTTAATTCTTTTACAATGCTGACATTGTGAACGCTGGCGCGACTTACGGTTGTCCCCTCCAGCTCCACAGGGTCAAAAATTGCAACCGGGTTGATCAGTCCGGTACGACTCGCGCTCCACTCCACCTCGCGCAGCGTCGTCTCTGCCTGCTCGTCCGCCCATTTAAATGCAATGGCATTGCGCGGAAACTTTGCCGTTCTTCCAAGCGACTCTCCGTAAGCGATATCGTCCAAAAGCAATACCAGCCCGTCGGACGGAACCGGATAATCTGTGATTTTTTCTTCAAACCAGGCAACTGCCTCCTGCATCGTGTCCGCAGTTACCGCTTTATATTCTACCGTTTCAAAGCCCTGCTTCTGTAAGAATATAAACTGTTCTTCCCTTTGAGTTTTTAAAATCCACACCATCTGCACGCACCAGTGCAAATGCGAAAAAATGCACCTTTCGCTGCGCAGTGATCTGGCTGTTTAGCTGGCGCACGGAACCGGAGCAGAGGTTTCTCGGATTTTTGTACCGGGCGTCCACATCCTCGATTTCGCCGTTGATCTTTTCAAAATCCGCATAGGTGATGACCGCTTCTCCCCGCAGGATCAGCTCTCCCTGATAAGGAATCTGCAACGGCACGTTGACAAAGGTTTTGGCGTTCGGTGTGATGACCTCGCCAATTTCGCCATTTCCCTCGTGACCGCCTTAAACAGTTTTCCGTCCCGGTATGTCAACACGATGGTCAAACCGTCCAGCTTCCAGGAAAGCAAACCTTTCTGATCTCCCAGCCAGTCTGCCAGCTCTTCCCGGCTTTTCGTTTTTCCAAGAGAAAGCATCGGGCTTTCGTGACGCTCTTTGGGAAGTTCGTCTACTGCTTCATAACCAACCGATTGGGTCGGACTCGCTGCCAGCACAACTCCAGTCTTTTCTTCCAGGGCAACCAGCTCGTCGTAGAGCCTGTCATATTCTAAATTACTCATGATTTCCCGGTCTTCGGCATAGTAGGCTTTTTGCAGCCTCATTCAACTTCGAGACCAGTTCTTTCATTTTGTCTGTATCATTCATATCGTTTTTTCTGTGCTCCTGTCTGTCCGGATCCGGAACCATTCCGATAGGTACCATTCGTGCGGCTGTCGGTGGCACTCCGGTAGGTACCATTTGTGCGGCTGTCGGCGGTACTCCGGTAGGTACCGCGCTGCTCTGCTTTGCGAGCACCGTCTGTACCTTGCCTGCGGTCAGCCGTTTTTGCGTAGCCGCCTGCATTCCGGTGAGCCGGATTCTGACCGCTGCGCTGCATTCCTGCATTCGCTATGCGTCCGTTCACTCTTGGCTCTGCAGCGCCGGTCTGGGCTTCTTTTTTCGCAGCAGGCTGCCGTTCCTTTTCCCATGCAGGACGCGCCGGACGGCTGGCATTTTTCCCGACTTCATAGTACAGCTCTTTTAACTCTGCACCGGTGACTGCACGAATATCGCCCGGGTTTAATTTCCCCAGCAGAATGTTTGCCACACGCACACGTTTGATGCTTAGAACGCCATAGCCGAGGGTCTTGCACATCCGGCGGATCTGGCGGTTTAAGCCCTGCGTCAGGATAATACGGAAGACAAATTTTCCTTCTTCCTTTACAAAGCAGGGACGGGTACGCTCATTTAAATCCTTTAACAGCATACCGTCCGACATTTTTTGAGGAAATCCCGACTGATGGGCTTATTGACGCGGACGAGGTACTCCTTTTTCGTGAAAGTTTGCTGCACGCATCAGACCGTTGATTAAGTCACCGTCGTTTGTCAGCAGTAAAAGGCCTTCTGAATCTCTGTCCAGGCGTCCTGCATAGGTTACACGTACCGGATATTCGACGACATCACGGATCGTGATCTGGGCGTGCTTGTCCTTTTCTGTACAGGTCACTCCAACCGGCTTGTAATAAGCCAGCACCACCTTTTTTTCCCGATGTCCGACCGGTTTGTCCTCAACTGTAATTTTGTCCAGATCGTTGACCCGCATACCCGGATCTGCGATCTTGCCATTCACAGACACTTTTCCCCCTTCGATCAGGACATCCGCTTCTCTTCTCGAACAGATGCCAGCCTGGGAAAGATATTTATTTAAACGGACCTTTTCAGTATTTGCCATAAATTAACTTCTCCATTCCGATAAAAATCGCAGTATACAAACATTTTAGCACACTTTCAGATTCCGTGCCAGAAGAACATGCAGGGATTTTCAGGCGCATGGTTTCCCTCTGCTACAGCAAAATCCAGTCCGGAAGTTTTTCTAACCCACGGCAAAAAACGGTCCTGCCAACCCTATAGAGCTCAGCAGAACCGTTTTTGAAATTTTGTTATGAAATTCTATCCAAAACATCTGGAAGGTTATCGAAGTTTTTTGTCTTACTCGCGCTCTACGATCGCTGCACAGCCCATGCCGCCGCCAACACAAAGAGTAGCAAGACCTTTCTTTGCATCTCTCTTTTCCATCTCATGAAGTAAGGTTACCAGAATACGGCAGCCGGATGCTCCTACCGGATGACCAAGGGCGATTGCTCCGCCGTTGACGTTTAAGATATCGTTGTTGAAGCCAAGGTCATGCGCAACTGCTACAGACTGTGCTGCGAATGCTTCGTTTGCCTCAATCAGGTCGAAGTCGCCGATTTCGTAGCCGGCTTTCTTCATTACCTTGCGGGTTGCTGCAACCGGTCCAATACCCATGATGCGGGGTTCTACGCCTGCCAGCTCGCCTGCTACCCATGTAGCCATAGGCTTAACGCCCAGCTCTTTTGCCTTTTCTTCGCTCATAACGATCAGCGCTGCCGCTGCATCGTTGATACCGGAAGAATTGCCGGCGGTTACGACACCACCCTCTTTGAATGCAGGACGCAGTTTGCTGATGCTCTCTGCAGTTACATTCGGTCTGGGTCCCTCATCAGTATCAAATACAACGGTCTGTTTTTTCTGTTTTACTTCCATCGGAACGATCTCGTCCTTGAACTTGCCCTCTGCGATCGCTTTCTGTGCCTTCTGCTGGCTCCATGCTGCAAACTCATCCAGCTGCTCTCTGGTCAGTCCCCAGTCTTCTGCAATATTTTCAGCAGTAATACCCATATGATAGCCGCCGAATGCATCCGTCAGGGCATCGCGGATCAGCGCATCATCCATCTTTCCAGCGCCCATTCTGTAACCGAATCTTGCATTGTACAGAAGATAAGGAGCCATGGACATATTTTCCATACCGCCAGCTACGATGATATCCGCATCACCGGAGGCAATCAGCTTGGCAGCCAGGTTTACACAGTGCATGCCGGAGCCGCACAGTACGTTGATCGTAGTTGCAGGAACCTCTACCGGAATCCCTGCGTTGACTGCTGCCTGTCTTGCAGGGTTCTGACCAAGACCTGCCTGAATGACACAGCCCATATATACTTCATCTACCTGCTCCGGTTTGATTCCGGTTCTTTTCAGGGCTTCTTTGATTACAACAGTGCCCAGATCCGGTGCAGGAGTTTTGGAAAGAGTTCCTCCCATTACGCCGATTGCTGTTCTGCATGCGCCTGCCAGCACTACTTTTCTTGCCATAACAATGATTCCTCCATTTTCCCTTTTTTCTTTATCATACTACTTTTGAAACGCTTTTCAAGCCCACTGCACGCTTTGTTGTGGTCTTTTTTAGGAACAAAAGCGTAAAAGCTTTCACGTTGGAAGGTACTTATCAGGGCATTATCTGGTGCTCAAATGCCCGATATTTTTGATCAGCACGGAAATCGTCCCGTCGGGATTTGTGATAAATTCTACCTTCTCGGGGTCCTTATATTCTTCCATCGGAATCGTGATTTCGATGCCGGTGTCCGTCGTCAGGTGCTGCTTCTGGAACTTTTTGATCGTCGCCTCGCTCTTGGGCCTGACAACTTCTTTTTCCATGTTATATTTTTCCAGCTTTTCCTCCAGGTCTGCCTGCATCTGCGGACTGTCCTTAAAAACTTTCTCCTTGACCGCTTCGACCTCCAGGCTCCCCTTTTCCTCCAGCTCATCATAGATCGCCTGCTTGACTTCCATCTTTCGCCGGGTGTCCTCATCTCCATAGTATTTTTTTGTTGACCTGTTCCACTGCTTTTGTCACGATATCCAGCTTTGTCTTTTGAGACATCGGTGCATGACATTCCAGAAACAGTTCGGAAAAGTACAGCTTCTTTTCACCATTTACTTCGAATTTTTTCTCTGTCAGCAAAATTTCTCCATTCGACAAATTCACTAAAAATGCCTCAGAAAGCTTCTGTCCGGCAGACGGCAGGATCGCTTTCTGTAAAATGATATCGTTTAAATTTTCTCCGGTTTCGGTAGCCTTCGTCGCATGGGTATAGGAAGTTTTATAATTTAATTTCAAAAATCCGAAATAATCGACGCCCTCCGCAGAAAAAACGACAACCGCAACGTCCGCCGCCGGAATATCGATATTCGAATTCATGATCCCATAGAGCTTTTCACACAATGCCCTGCTCGTCTGGACAAAATTTTCGGCGTTACAGTTCTGGATCAGCCCCATCACCTCAGATTCGTCAGAAAACTGGCAGACCTTCATATCGTCGCTCTCTGTAAATTTTTTCAATATGAGCCTTTAAAAAATCGCACAGATTCGAACCCATATCGATCGGACAGTCCGAAAGCACCGGCATTCCAACCACAGAATCCAGGATATGGACAATCCCCATTTTCATAATCATATCGTCTTTTTTCATGCCAGTTTCTCCTCAATTGCTTTTGTATGCGGCAGCTGCGCCATCTATAAACATAGCAGTTCGATGAAAAATATGCAAGAAAAAGAGGCGAACGCTTTTGACGTCCGCCTCCGGGATTCGCGCTTTTGCGAGCTGCCGCAGGGAAAAATCTTCCTCTCGGGATTCTTCTTATTCCGCCCGTTTTAACGCTTTTACGATCACAGGTCCGATCAGTGCTGCTAAAATAATCTTTGCAGTATCACCGGGCAGGTAAGGGATAACCCCCACACCAAGACCTCCGATGAAGTCTAAGTTCAGCTGCAGGCAAAGCCATACGGTACCGAACAGGTAACATACCAGCGTTCCCAGAACCATCGCACCGAACTGTTTCCAGAAGCTTTTGCCGGTCTTCTCAAACAGAATACCGGTCAGCGGGATCATGAACAGGAAGCCGATCAGATATCCTCCAGTCGGTCCTGCAAGCTTTGCAAAGCCACCGGAAAAACGAAAATACCGGAAGTCCCACCAGACCCAGAAGCAGATAGATCACATAGCTGATGAATGCATTTCTGGTGCCCAGAATGTAAACGGAAAGATACAAAATAAAGGTTGTCAGGGAAAGCGGAACAGGGCTGACCGGGATCGGAATGGAAAACGGAGCCGCTATACAGGTCACCGCTGTCATCACACCGATCATCGCCATCTGTCTGATTCCAAGTGCTGTCTCTTTTTTTGTTGCTGTCTGCATGATTGTCACCCCTCCTGTCCTATCGGACAGTTTTTTTTTTTCTTAAAAGATACTCCTTTCATCTGAAAATGTCAACAAAATCCTTGACTTTTTTGTTTCTTCTTTTGTTATATTATACAATATCGTCCTATTTGTAAGTTTTTTGTATCGCATTTTGACAGCTACGTGTCAAGGCACCCGGTGATATATCATATTTTTGGCGAAATGTCGTCAGAAAATATGAATAGGAAAAGAATCCGCACGCCGCACATACTTCCTTAGAGGATATGTTTCCCTCCTCCAGCATCCGTTTTGCCAGAGACAGGCGGTAATTGAGCATATATTCGGAAAAGGTTACGCCCATACAGGCATGGAATACGGAAGAAAAATACGATTCCGACAATCCTGCCTTCTGCGCCGCATCCGACAGCCTGATTTTTTCCCGGTAATGCTGCCGTACAAAAACCAGCGACCTGCGCACCGCCTCAGGGATTTCTTCCTCCTTTGCCTGCCGTTTCTTCGGGCTTTTTCGCAGAATCAAAATACAGATTTTTTCGATCAGATCCGCAGACATTTTTTCCCAGAACGCTTCTTTTTTCTTCCTGCTCTCTTTTAATTCCAGCAAAAGCTGTGTCATCTTCTGCATTTCCTTTTCCTGCATCTGAAAGCAAAACGGTTCTACCGCTTCTTCCAGCGCATCCAACAATACGTTCGATAACACCTCCTGCCGAAAAAAATCAGGTTATAGTAGCGGATATATTCCCCCTGTATCCGTCATCTGTCTGTGATAATCCGATGGTCGAATCAGCTGCAGGCTGCCTGCCGCCGCAACGAAGCTGCTTCCGTTGATCAGGAACCGGCTGCTTCCTTCATAGATCAGCGACAGCTCGTAAAAATCATGAAAATGAAGCTGCTGATTGAAGCTGCTCTCCGCTTCCGAATAGCAATTTTGTATGCTGAAAAGCCCGTTCGATAAATATTCCTTTGCCGGAAGAATTCCCTTTCCAAACTGCATCCCTATATTTTCTCCATTTCTTTTTTGCTTCAAAAATTTTGTTATTTTATGATTATATCATATATATTTTGTTATTTTAAGTTTTCTATTGTCTTTTTACCAATTCATCCTACGATAAGTTCAGACAGCGGCAATACAATTTCGCCCGAGAAAAACAAATCCATTTATTTCAAGACACCAGAAAGGAGTTTATCCAATGACACAGTTAGAAGCTCTGCAGAAAAAATTTATCAATCTGCGCTTTGGCACATTTATCCATTTTAACAGTGCAACCTTCCAGTTCCACAACAACCCCGACATCATCGACTGGGAATACGACCATGAAAACGGCGATCTGCCCAGGCAGTTCCCGTTTGATGAAAAAACTTTAACCCGACCGCTCCCGACTACTGCAAGCAATGGGCAAAAATCGCTAAAAGCGCCGGCTGCCAGTTCGCTGCCCTGACAAGCAAGCACCACGAGGGCTTCGATCTCTGGCCCTCCGACTATACCGATCACTGTGTGAAAAATGCGACAAACAAAACCGATGTCGTTGCCGCTTATCTGGACGCGTTCCGCAGCGAGGGAATTGTTGCCGGTCTGTATTTTTCCGTGCTCGACCTGACTGCTCAAACCGGTCACAGATCCTGCACAACAGCGCAGAAAGAAAAAATCTTCGGTCAGGTGACCGAGCTTCTTACAAACTATGGAGAAATCCCATTCCTGATCGTAGACGGCTGGAATGCTCCCTGGGGTGGTCCCTCCTATGAGATGCTTCCCTTCGAGGAGCTCGACCGCCTTGTGAAATCTCTGCAGCCCGATTGTATGCTGATGAACATCGGCTGTCAGGACGGATTGTCCGGTACCGACGTTGTATTTTATGAAAACGCCGCCGGTCAGGAAGTCGACCATAGCTTCAACGGTCCCGGCATCAGCTGCAACAAACTGACAAAGACATGGTTCTGGAGAGACGAAGATCCGACAACGCCCGTTACAAACGCAGAATGGGCACTTTCCAAAATGAAGGATTATTTCCCCCAGAATGTCAACTTCATGTTAAATCTCTCCCCTTCCACAACCGGTCTGGTGGACGAAAATCTTGCGCAGGAATTTGCCAGGATCGGTAAGACTTTCCAGATGCCTGCACCCCTGGATGAGCTTCCGGCGGGCTGGCTGAAGCGCTGATCTCTATTGACGCAAAAGAACAGGGCATTCCCGCCTTGTTCTTTTGCTATTCTCAGGGTATACTTTAAAAAGAAACGGTCGGCACTTCCTGTCCGACCCAAAAAGTATCCTGTAAGGAGGACATTATGTCACAGACACTCGAACAATTTCAGGCCTATCAGACCAGACTCGAACAATACGATCAGGCGATTGCCCTGCTCTACTGGGACCTGCAGACCGCAGCTCCAAAAGACAGCATCGAAGCAAAGCTGTCCGCGGTAGGCTATTTTTCCACGGAATCCTTCCGCCTTTCGACGGCGGACGAATACGGCAGCCTGTTAAAAAAACTCTCTGCTCCCGAAGAATATGATCAGCTGTCTCCCGCCATGCAGCTTACGATCCGGCGAAACCTGAGAGATTTCGAACGCTTCAAGCGCATTCCGGAAGCCTTCTACACGGAATATGTCACAGAAAAGGCACGTTCCGAAAAAGCCTGGGAGGCAGCCAAGGAGGCTTCTGATTTCTCCGTATTTGCGCCCCATCTGGATAAGGTCATCTCCATGACAAAAGAATATGTCCACTACATGGAGCCAGATCAGGATGTATATGAATTTTTGGTCGGTCTTTTTGAGGACGGTATGGATACGGAAACGATCGACCGCATTTTTGCAGAACTAAAAGAAGGACTTCTTCCGCTGCTTGCCAAAATCGAGGCAGCTCCCAAACCGGATCTGTCTGCCCTGCAGCAGACCTTTGACCCGGATGCTCAGAAAAAGGTCCAGGAGCTGCTGCTTTCTTATATCGGTTTTTCCTTTGACTGCGGCGCGGTTGCCGAGAGTATGCATCCCTTTACGACAACGCTCTGCCCCGGCGATGTCCGCGTAACAAACCACTATTATGCCGACAATCCGATTTCTTCGATATTCTCCGCCATTCACGAGGGCGGTCATGCAATCTTCGAGCAAAATGTCGATAAGGATTTCTGGCATACTGCCGCAGCCCAGATCAATATGATGGGACTTCACGAAAGCCAGTCCCGCTTTTACGAAAATATCCTCGGCAGAAACCCACACTTTTGGACACCAATTTACGAAAAAAATGTCCGCGCTGCTTCCAGAATTTAAAACCGTCCCATTTGATACGTTTATAAAAGCGATCAACGACGTACACCCCAGCATGATCCGTACGGAAGCGGATGAAGTGACCTACGGTCTGCATATCATCCTGCGTTACGAGATAGAAAAAGCAATTTTCAGAGACAATGTAAAGACCGATGACCTGCCAGCTCTCTGGAATCAGAAAATGCAGGAGCTGCTTGGCATTACTCCTGCAAACGATGCAGAAGGCATCCTGCAGGATATGCACTGGTCAGACGGCTCCTTTGATATTTCCCCTCCTACCTGCTGGGCTCCATTTATGACGGCATGTATCTTGAAGCGATCCAAAAGGATCTCGGAGATCTGGATACGGTTCTGGAAAACGGAAGGATCCTCGACATCACCCACTGGCTGAAGGAAAAGATCCATCGTTTTGGCAGCATGTATAACTCCAAAGAGGTTATCGAACGGGTCTGCGGCAAGGAAATCAGTGCACAGCCACTGCTTCGCTATTTTGAAGAAAAATACAGTAAGGTGTATGAATTCTGACCAACGCTTCGAAGTCGAACTGCTTTATCTGTAACATACAGAGCGTATATTCCATCAAACAGTAACATTCTATTATTGATGCAAAAACCGGAAAATCTTTCCAGATGCCTTACGACAATACCTGCGTGTGGCGTCGGAACAGATTTTCCGGTTTTTCTAATCAGGCGATTTCATTTTTATACATTCGGTTCACGGCAGCGTTTTTAAAAATCCGTCCCAGCTCTTCTACATCTTCCGACTTTGTTGCCCAGCTGGATGCAAACCGCACTGCAGCTGCTCCATTTTCCAGCTCTTCCCAGGTTTCACAGCTGACACGATCCTTCAGCGCTTCCCGCTGTGCTGCATTTAATACGACAAACTGCTGATTCGTCGGGGAATTGATATAAAGCGGACACCCATGCTCCGTCAGAAGCTCCTTGATCCTCATGGCCATCTCGATCGCATGCGCAGAAATTTTCAAATACAGATTTTCTGTAAAAAGCGTATCGAATTGAATCCCCAACAGACGTCCCTTCGCAAGCACCGCCCCCTGCTGCTTCATCAGGGTAAAAAATCCCGGAACCGTATTCTTTTTCGGGAAAAACTACGGCTTCTCCAAACAGTGCGCCCACCTTTGTGCCTCCAATATAGAACACGTCGCACAGTTCTGCCAGATCTGCAAGTGTCACGTCTGTTCCCGGTGCACAAAGTCCATAGCCCAGACGCGCACCGTCCAAAAACAGGGGCAGCTGATATTCCTCACAGACCTTTCGAAGCGCCTTTAACTCTTCTTTTGTATAGAGTGTTCCATATTCGGTCGGATGGGAAATATAAACCATGCCGGGCTGCACCATATGGGTACAGCTGCCGTCCTGATAAAAGCGTTCCAGATAGTGCTTTACCGCTGCAGCCTCAAGCTTCCCGTTTTTGTGTGGGATCGTCAGCACCTTATGGCCGCCGCTTTCAATTGCACCAGCCTCGTGAACACCGATATGTCCGGTATCCGCTGCAATAACCCCCTCGAAGGGCTTTAAAAATCCCCCCCGGATCACGGTCGCATTTGTTTGGGTCCCGCCGACCAGAAAATAAATTTCCGCCTCCGGGCACTGGCATGCTGTGCGGATTTTTTGCTTTTGCAGATTCGCAATAGGCATCCTTTCCATAGCCGTAGGTATGCTCCATGTTCGTTTCCATCAGGCGCTGTAAGATTGCAGGATGTGCGCCTTCCATGTAGTCACTATCAAAGTATAGCATTGCTTTCTCCTCCTGATATTTTTGTATCATTTTTTCTTTCCTCACAGTTTCAGCCTTCCCTTTGCTGCTCTAAGAGCTCATAGAGCGCATCGTCGCCTTCGTCGATCCACACATCCTCTTCCTCTTCATTCAAGCCAAGAAATTGTGCGAGTGTTCGGATATCATCGCTGTTATTCCATTCGTCCACATAATCATCGATTTCTTCAAACTCGATCTCTCCTGCCAGATAACGTTCTTTAAAATTTGCCATCCTGATTTCCTTTCTATAGTCGTTAATATGTTTCTGTTAATTCGTTGATCATTGTTATCAGTAATTTCGCATCCACGGGCTTTGGATTTTCTTATTTTTTACCCATCTGCAAACCTCTTTTCCCATTCATCGCTATTCCTTATCAGCCTGCGTTTCGGACCCCCACCGGATTTTATACTTCGGATGGTCTTTTCCAATAGCATCATATCAACAGGCTTTGAAATATGGGCATTCATACCGGCTGTCAGAGAATGCCGGATATCCTCCGAAAAGGCATTGGCAGTCATTGCAATGATCGGAATTGTCCCTGCCTGTTTGTGTAGGCTCCTTCGGATTGCCCTTGCAGCATCATAACCGTTCATGACAGGCATCTGCACATCCATCAGGATCATGTCATACGCTCCGGGCACAGACTGTTCAAAGGTCTCCACCACCTTTTGCCCATTTTCACAAATCGTACACTCAGCACCTTTCATTTTTAACAGCTCTGTCAAAATCTCTGCATTCAGTTCATTATCCTCTGCACATAAAAAGTGCATTCCCTCCAGGATCGCTCCGTTCGGCGTTTCTTCTTCCTTTGATGACAGGAATGCAGGCCGCTCTTTTGCAATTTTCAGATCTATAAGCACTTCAAAGCAGCTTCCCTGTCCGGGTTTACTTTCTACATAAATCGTGCCTCCCATGGCTTCCACAAGATTTCTGGTGATGGCCATTCCAAGTCCGGTTCCCTGTATCTTATTTGTCACAGAGTTTTCTGCACGGGTAAAGGCATCAAAGATCGTATCTTTAAAAGCATCTGACATTCCCATTCCATTATCACGGACGAAAAAGCGATACCTTGCATAGACCGTGGAGGCTGTTTCACATTCTTCTGCCACAAAATGAATTGCTCCCCCCTCCTGTGTATACTTTACCGCATTGGACAAGAGGTTGCTAAAAATCTGCATCAGGTGAACCTGATCTCCATTTACCCACTCGTGCCGGATCTTTTCTTTTGTAATTGTAAGGGTCTGATTTTTTTTCTTCTACCTGTGAATGGAACATCGCATTCAAATCCTGCAAAAGATCCGAAATAGAAAAATCCGTATACTGAAAAGCTGTTTTTCCTGCTTCGATCTTGCTCATATCCAAAACATTGTTAATGATCCCTAACAGGTGCTGCGCGGATATATCAATTTTATCTACATACTCCAATACCTTGACCTTATCCCCTGCATTATGTCGGATCAAAGCTGTAATACCAACAATTGCATTCATGGGTGTGCGAATGTCATGGGACACATTGGATAGAAAATCTGTTTTCGCCTTATTTGCATTTTCGGCTGTCTGTAAAGCTTCTGTTGTAATATTCTTTGCCTTTTTCAGTTTTTTATTTGCCGCTTCCATTTCCTTCATTGTCTGTAATTGAAGCTCACTATTTCTTTTTTCATATTTTGCTTTTTGATCTGCGATACTGAGTCTGGAAACACTGTAAAATAATCCGGCAAAGAGTAAAATGATAAAGCCTACCATAAACATTGTTGTAAATGATACCACTTTCTGATACTCTGTCAGGGTATTATCGACAACACCTTTTGCCACAATACAGATCAACATGGAATGGTTGCTTTCTATCGGACAGTAGCCCAGATAATAGGGCGATTTTCCACCCAAAAGCTCTACTCCCTGTTCTCTGGCTGCAAGTCTTTTTTGAAGTGTTTCTGCCTCACCTTCTGTGATAGCCTGGCTCTTCCTTAAGTGCTTTAACAGAGAATAATTCCGGAAAAATACATCTTTACTCTGATTCGTATATGTAATGTTTCCCTCGTTATCCAACAGAAACAGATAGGCATTTCCATGATATCCCTTAAGCTTTAGCATAGAATCTAATTTTGCATGATTATATGCCGTTCCAATTGCGGTATACGTTTTTCCATCAATGCGATATGGCTGACATGAAATCGCAACCAAATAAGCACCGTTTTGTATTTCTTCATGATTCCAGGCAACCAGTTTTGCAATATTATGTCCGTTCCTTAAATCCAACAGAAGCTTACTTGGAATATCAATCCGCATTTTCGTTCCGTCTGCAGTGATTGCCTTACCATTTTCCTGAAGAAACAGGAGTGTACTTTCCGATTCCCTTTCCCACGCCTCAAAAAAATTACGGTTTTCTTCTGTTTCCAGGGACAGTTCCTTTTTCTGAAGCAGATAGCCTTCCACTAAATGCAGCTGGCTATAGTATCCATTTGTCTGAAGTTCATAGGTCTGCTGCATTTGTTCCACAACAGCTCCCATACTCATTTTTCCGTTTTTCTCGATATAGCTGTTCATCCTGTTCATAAGATGCTTTATAAAGACTATGCTTGAAAGAAGGAGAAGCCCTATCAGGAACGGAACGATTACTTTTTTTCTTTTCACTGCTGCTTGTTCCATCTGCACTTTATTTTTCAACCTCTATGTAATCCTCCGGTGCCAACGGCTGCTGTCCTTTTTCCATAAATGCAGTCCACGCACTGGATAACGTCATATCCGGAAGCCGTTTTATCCTACATCCCGGAGTTGTTTTTTCCAGAATAGACCTTGTATCATCTGTAAGAAGAATGGAATATTCCTTTTCTTTGTCTATTTTTTCCTGATCTACCGCGATATCCTTTAACAAAAATCCGTTTTCTTCCTTTTGGACGGTTATTTTCATCCCGGACAGAATGGGCAATTCGTATTTATTTGTTATAGAAAATTCATCCTCTGTATGATCCAGATAATTCTCTACAAGCTTCCAAACCTGTTCCCCGTTTATTTTTGCAAAATATAGAGAGGTGTCTGAGCTCTTTGCTGTCATCAGAGCAACGCGACTGCTGGTACATTCTCCCCTATAAATAGAAGCGGTGAAATAATAATATGGTGCAATAGCCAGCTGTGCATTGTTTTCAACTCGGACCGTAGTTAAAACAGAGGATGCCGCATCACGGCCATTTTTATCATTCAGTGCTATGGAATACTCCCGGTCAAAATTTACCACTGCCTTTTCTTCTGTATCCTCCGCGTTCATTGCACTGCGGAAAGCATCATATGCCTGGGCTTCATCCATCTCGCCTGACAACAAACCATGAATAGCTTCCAGACTGGCAGAAAAGGATTTTTGAGCAGAATATCGGATATAAATGGAATTACTTTTCATTTCATCTTCCAGACCGGATATATCCTGCATCATCGTCGGAACATTTGTATTCAATGAGATCACACATCTTCCATTGGCGATCAGCCTTTGTCCCTCTTCTGAGATCATGCAATCCAGCACATCCAATGCAGTCTCCAGCTTTTCCTGATCTTTTTCCAGGTCTTTGTTAAATGCAATATTTAAAGACGGAGTCATATACACAAAGGCTTCCTCTGAGGTCTGGGAAAAATAAGGAATGCAGATCAGATGCGCGTCCATCTGTGTCTGCAGCTGCTGCATAAGTGCCGGATATCCGTGGAACATTGCTGCTTTTCCTTCTACAAAGGTCTGGTATGCAATATCCGCATTAACAAGAATATCGTCTTTCCCCAAATGAGAGTCTTTTAAAAACCTGCTGGTTTCTGAAAAAATACGTTTCCATAATCCATCGTCAAATTTTACTTCCCTCGATGAGGTTTCTGCGCCGCTTCGCCATTCAATTCCATCCAGACTTGTGAATTCCCCAATGGCACCCGCCTGAATCACTTCATGGGCAGACCAGTCTTCTGCCAGATCCAGGGAATAGGGTTTGATTCCATTCTCATAAAATTGCTGGCAAGCCTCTGCATATTCCTTATAATTTTTCGGAATCTTGATTCCATACTGATCAAACAATGTCTTGTTGGCAATGAGCGTCTGCGGCAGACCACAGACAGGCAGCCATTGAATTTCATTGTCAGAATTTTTTATAATATTGCAATGCATAGGAATAATACCTGGAAACAACATCATAACCGCAAAAATCCATAAGATACGGCTGTAAATCCTGTGCATCTGTTCCGGAGAACCGCCGCACCGTTATCACATCCGGCAGCTCGCCATGTTCTTCCATATAACTATATAAATCGGTATCATTGTTACCAACGATAAACTCTATGTCTTGATCCGGAAGCTGTTCATGAATATAAGGTACCAGATTTTTGATCAAAGAATTTTCCCAAAGATATACGGTAAGCGGCTCTTCTTTGGATACCGCTCCTGAAGGCTCACCGCATCCAAACAAAACAGCCGCGCCGACAAGCACAGCCATCATAAACGCAGCCAGATCATATTTTCTGTTTTTCATGTGTCTGCTTCCCATTTTCCCGCTTAAAGCCCGTGTTGATTACAATAGAATGAGAATGCACGCTCTGCGGGCATTCTATTGTCATGAATAAAAACATAAGCTTTATTATAGCACTTCATATTTTCTCATGTCTATATTTTTGAAAACTTTTCCCTTTTGGACAGGAAAAGGACGAAATCTATTTTGCCCGAAAACTCCGGAGATTTCGTCCTATCAATTATAAATCCCTGCATATCCCTCTTCATCAAAATAATAAAAACTGCTCGTTTTTTTTCGATAACGACTCCTTCAACAAATGAACGTTTTTCTTTGAACTGCCACACAAAAAACAACACTACATAATAATATTGCAATGGATATACCGACGATAATTCTTTTTTTCATTCTATTGCTCCGCTTTATTATTGAATCATTTTTTATTTGTGCTTTTTATTTCCTCTACCAGTTCTTCATACTTACGTTCGTCAATAATATATTTCCGTTTAATCAGTATGTACGCAGCTCCTATAGAAATTACCGGAACAGCTACAATTCCAAGACGCAATATAAATCTTTGTCCGGCATCTGCTGTCTGGATAAATTTATCTGCCTGTACAATTACATTTTCCGAAGTAAGTTCTCCTATACCGGCTTTTATTTCTAATCCAGATATTTTCTGACTGATTGCATAGATATTGCTTATAATCAGTATTAACGCAACAACCGCCTGATCAACTACACTGACCAGCTTTGTTGCAAAAGATCTTACTGCTGAGATAATACTGTCATGTCGTTCATGAAACCGGACTTCATCATACTCTATGGTATTATTTAACATGACAATCATCGTCATATTGAATGCTCCCTGCGAAAAGAAGATCAGGAAACCGATGATATTCAGTAAAACAATACTCTTTGGTAAAATGTAGCCTACACTCATAAAAAAGCATATACCCTATAACTGTAATGATGGTAGCTACAGTTATAATCTGATTTCGTGTGAATTTTGAGGAAAGCCACGCAAAAGATGCCTCTGATATCAGCGTTCCTAATCCATACATAATTGTAAACCAAAATACAAGACTGCCGCCTACAGAATATCAAATTCAAGCTGATAAAATTGTTCTGCACTGATTTCCATTCCATGTGGCTGCTCTCTAAAATAATCCGGAAACAGTTCTCTTTCATTTCTAAAATAACTATTTCCTACTACTTCCATATTCGCCTTTAATTGCAAATCATGTACCGATGCTCCGATACAGATCTGATATTTGCCGCTTAACATGGAAAAGGCTTTTTTCTCTACATCATAGACGGAAAAACTTCTTTCATCCAGCTCCAGTATAACTTCTTTTTCTTCTCCCGGATGCAGATATATTTTTTGAAATCCCTTTAGTTCTATATGGCTTCTGATAACATCTGATTCAATCGGGCAGATATATAACTGTGCTATTTCTGCTCCACTCACTTTTCCGATATTTTTAATTTTAAAACGAATTTGTATCTTTCCACCACTATATACTTCCGGTACATTCAATTCCGAATAGGAAAAGGAAGTATAGGAAAGTCCATAACCAAACGGATATTTTACCGGAACATGGAATGTCTCATAGTAACGATAACCTACAAAAAATGCTTTCCCTGTATTCTACATCATCATTCGGAGGTGCAAAATATCTCCATGCCGGAGTATCTTTTTCTGAAAACGGAATTGTCTCTGCCAATTTACCGGATGGATTTACCTCTCCACTGATTAAGTCAGCAACAGATTCCCCCTACAGCCTGTCCGCCGAGGTACATGTGAAGAATTGCTCCTACATTCTTTTCAAAACTAAAATCCATAGGCGCACCACCGAAACTAATTGCTGCAATATGATCTTTTCCGACAGTTTCTGCAATTTCAGCCAACAGTTCTTCCTGATTTTGAGGGATTTTAAGATTTTTCCTGTCGTATCCTTCTCCTTCGTAAGATTCGGTAAGACCGATAAAATATAGAATCACACAATCCTTTTTCTATATTCCTGTTTCAGTTTTTCTATCGTATCCTGTAGTTGCTTTTCTCCTAATTCTTCCTTTTCATTCTGATATCCCTGTATATAAGTTACCTGATATCCTTTTTCACGTATTGCTTCAATCGCATTTGTCATCTTCGTCGGCTGGATATGACTGCTCCCACCTCCCTGAAATCGCATCTGCCTGGCAAGCTCTCCAATAATGATTACCTTCTTCTCTTTTCCAATTGGCAAAACACTATTATTTTTCAAAAGCACTGCACTTTCATTTTCTAGTTTACGTGCCACCTGATTCTGTTCTTCCATATCTACCTTATAATTTTCTTCTATATTTTTTATGAAGTGATACAAAATTCCGCAGAACATTCTTAGTCCAGTTATCCAGTTCTGACCCGTAATCCGGCCATCCTTATACGCTTCTTTTAACACATCTGTGTGGAAGCCTTTCGGATCTGGCATTTCCAGTGTCAGACCATTTTTCATACAGCTTACAATATCATTTGCTGCTCCCCAATCCGACACCACACCACCTTGATATTTCCATTCTTTTCTCAGAACATCTGTCAGTAAGTATTTATTTCTTGCTCCAAATTCGCCATTAATCCTGTTGTATGAAGCCATTACAGAAGTCGGTTTTGCTTTTTTTTTCACAACTTCTTCAAAAGCCGACAGATATATTTCCCTAAGAGTTCTTTCATCAATCTGGCTATTGGATGTCATTCGTCTTGTTTCCTGTGAATTAACAGCATAATGCTTTAAGCTCGTACCTATTCCAAGACTCTGTACACCTTCGATATATCCCGTTGCCAGCTTTCCTGTCAAATACGGATCTTCACTGAAATATTCAAAATTTCTTCCGCATAAAGGAGAACGCTTGATATTGATTCCGCAGCCTAGCACAATGGATATCTGCTCTTTTTTTGCTTCTTTCGCAATCGCTTCACCCATCTTTTTTTAACAATAGCAGGATTCCAACTGCAGGCTATTGCACTTGCAGTTGGAAAACAGGTTGCTGGCTTACTGGTTTCAATATCCCCAACCTTTTCCTGCTCCAGTTTTCGAATCCCATGTGGTCCGTCAGTCATCATAATAGAGGGGATTTTTCCATTACAGTCATAAGTATGCCAGTCACCAACACCACCTAAAAGCCGGATTTTTTCATTTATTGTTAACTGTTCACATATTTTATCAATGTTCATGGCTTATCCCCTCTTTCAAAGTCCATATCTAATGCCAATATTCTGTCGAATTGCGTCCATATCATTTGTTACGCCATTTTTATAAGGCGGAAGTGCATTGGTAACATATCCCGATGTATTATGTGTCGTTGCACCATCTACTGCTTTTCCCCAAATATCATACGCTCCATTTACTCCATGCAGATCCGTACAATCATTGAGTGCATCTGCAATTCCCAGGGACTAAATGCATCTCCATTAAATACAACCTCTCCGGATCCTTCGTTATGACACAAAGGTGCATGAGTATCTGCTGTTCCGATAATGTTTTCACCACTTGACGGTCTCGCCATCACGTTCGATGTCGTTATTGGATTCCCATCCTCGTCATAAAAATCAATATTTACATCTGCTTCCGGGAACGGATTATTTCCTTCTGTAAGTTCCAGTTCAAACCGGCATGTATCATCCACATTATCTTTCCAAACCAGTGAAGTTCCCTTAATTCCAACATATTTCTTTTTTACATAAGAATAAAAAGAAAAAGGAATTATCTTCATACTGCTCTACTTTAAATCGTGTCCTATCTGACAATGTCGTATTTCGAACAATTGCATTAAAAGTGTTATATGTGAGATACTTGCTATCCTGATCAAAAAAGAATATATTCTCCCAAGTCAGATGCTTTAAAGTAGAATGTCATTCTTACTTGGATATACAAAACCACCAACAGAAGTTCCAACTAACAAACATTGCCAGTAAAAAAAATACTTCTTTTCGGTTTATAGCATCTATCTCCTCTCTTTTAATCTCTTAATTGCATTTTATCTATTTCCGGCATATAATTATATTGATTTATCGTGTTTTATGTCAATTTATCGTGTTTTTGACAGGAGGAATTACCCATGTATAAAATGAAGTCAGACATCAATTTTTCACTCACACATGAAATGTTAGAAAATGCAGAAAATGAACGGATACATACATCTTATGCACAGGAAAAGGCAATTCTCGAATGTGTTTCAAACGGAGATATTCCTGCATTGGAGAATACCTATTATTCACTCCCAACAACTGTTTACGGAAAGATGACCTCTTCCAATTCCAAATTAAAATTACTTTTTTATGCAAGTATTGCTAATACAACTTTAGTTACCAGATATGCCATCGAAGGAGGACTTAATGAGGAAACTGCTTTTTCCTTAAGTGATGTATATATACGAAAAATGGAACAATGTACCGATGTTGACGCTTTAATGAAATTAAATGAACAGATGGCTATTGAATTTACGCTTCGTGTTGCTGAGGCAAAAAAGACGCCAAAAACTACTATTCACCAGCTATTTCTCGCGTCATTGATTATATCTATCATGGAAAAAATAAAACCTTAACCTTAAATCAACTGGCATCTTTAGTTAATTTTCCGGAGAATGAGAGCCATATATTCCGGTAATTCAGAGCCACCTTATTGGGCTCTATTACATATATTTCCTTTATACTGTAAAGACACACCCTTGGTGTGAATACAGATAAAGGAGGTCGTAAGTTATGACCAGTATCGTGAAATCCTACGCTTGAAAAGCTTAGGATTCAGTGAGAGGAACATCGCACAGAGTTGCGGTGTATCCAGAAACACAGTCGCCAAGGTTTTGAAAAAAGCAGCGGAAATCAATCTTTCATGGCCGCTGGATTTTGACATGACCGACAGTGCACTAGAGGAGCTGATGTTTCCTAAAGATAAGTCGGCAACGAATAAACGTATGCCAAACTTTAACTACATCCGCAAAGAACTTCTGCGGAACGGCGTAAACAAAAAGCTTCTCTGGGTAGAATACTGTGAGGAGTGCCGCATGAACAGCGAAGAGCCTCTAATGTATTCTCAGTTCTGCTACTACATCCAGAAGGATGAAGAAAAACGCAGGGCTACCATGCATATCCCTAGAAAACCAGGTGAACAGATTGAAGTTGACTGGGCAGGTGACCCTGCTCACATCATTGATCCGGACACCGGAGAAATAACAGATGCATGGATATTTGTAGGTGTATTAAAGTCAGTATGCTTTTGTAAAAAGCATATATGAATGAGAAAAACTGACAACTGGATCAAAGCTCATATCCAGATGTTTGATTTCTTTGGCGGTGTCACACCTATGCTCG